>Ga0126338_10000947_pt1 | contig 17581 bp, 16 predicted proteins | sample OrbCmetagenome_2_FD_92529 | JGI IMG/M metagenome (GOLD analysis project Ga0126338, IMG submission 92529) | Coral microbial communities from Petempiche,Puerto Morelos, Mexico - Orbicella C C metagenome | ecosystem: Host-associated > Invertebrates > Cnidaria > Coral | place: Petempiche,Puerto... | reverse complement strand
GATACCGTGCAATCAGTCGACCTTATCGCCTGAAGAAGACTAGCAGTAAGCAGTCGAAACGTCGCGATCTACATCTCAAGTGACTACATCGTGAGACAAACGATAATACACTTTATTATTAACTAGTATTTATCTTTAAGAAATAATGACATGTACCTTGTTTCCTATCGGGTTATAAAAACATGACTGGAAGTACATATGATAAACTGTCCTATTGCAATAGTATGAGGCTCATAATCAGTGAAGATAAGGGAAAATGATATTGACATGTATTGTGTTTCTAATGGGTTGTAAAAACATGATTGCAAGGATGTATTGCAATTGTATGAGGCTCATAATCAATGAAGATAAGTGAAAAAGGTAATGAATTATTTTTATTATAATCTTATTTTGCATAGAGAATAATTTATGACGATGCCTGCCAGTTAAAGAAATTTTGTATGAATCCAGTAAGGAAAGGGCTAACCAATGTTTCCAGGAAGCTTGGCGAAATGGATATGGTAGTCGACAAGCTTCTTTTTAGAAACCATGTTGACAAATGGTGCAAAGACAAATGTAATCCCTATGATTGGATAGGCTTGGAAGGAGTAAGTGACTTGTTAATGCTCCTTTTTTATAAGAGTTTGCTATTTTATTGTAGTTTAATTTGATAGAAACACATTATCATCACAAAATCACAAGTAGCACAACTTTAAGGTAATAGTTAGATGAAAATATATTCATGCATAGTCAAAAGACTTTATTGAAAGTAAGTGACCAATAATAACAATGATAGTATTTACTAAGAAAGATTTTCATCAATGAAATAGAAGAAAATGAACAAACAGTTAGTGATTGTTCTGAAGGTTTTTCATTTGTGATTTTGCCATAGGGTCAGTATAAGGGAAAGCACAATGTAATGATGAAATGTACCAAAATGGGACATTCATTTTTACTGAATTGTTGTTCTGTCTCCTGGGTATGAAGTATAAAAAATGTACATGTGACCTTTAAGTGGTTGTTTTTACCCTTGGTAGGTTGAATTGGTATTTTTCATTAAGTCATGTGTTGACTGTAGTAAATAAGAAATTTGAAAATCAAGTCTAAAAACAAAAATTAAGAGCGCTTTCCCGATCCTCAGTTGAATGTCCCAGTCACACCTGCCATCCTTGTTGATGTTAATTTGGAAAGGTTCGATGGGGGCTTTTCATTTATTATTATCTCAGGAGTGCGCCCTAAACACTAGTTTGTTATCTCTTGTGGTGTTGCGAGCTGTGAGCGTTTTATAATAATAAGGCAACTTGTAGAATTGGTGTTTGACAGTCGTGTTAATCTGCATAGAACAAGTGCTTTCAGAAGTGTTGATGTGAATGTCATATCATTTTGCTGTTGTGGCTTTGCCGAAACTGACTTAGGAGAGTGTTAGAACAAGGTTAATAAGCCGTGTATGCAGTGGAAAGGAATATTCTCCTCATGCATTATGTTCCCATAGACACGTACCCTTAAACATCGCTGTGTGCATTTTAGATGGTTTTGAATACGTAACACGCTTTTAGAACGTAGAATATATTTTCAGTGAACTAGAAATGCTTATGTCATGTTATGTTTTGCTGGTGTTATGTTAATACATTTGATTGCGTTAAATTTCTCATAACCCGTTTTACGATTCTTGGTGAAAAAAGCGGGAAAATATACTGTTTGTTATCTTTTTTGTGTTACATGGATGCGGTCATGGATTATTTTCATCCCGTGTTATCGTCCCAGAGAGAACAGAAACATGCTGCCATCTTTGGCGGTTTGTTTCTGTTATGTTAATTGCAAGAAATCGCTAATTTTGTAAAATCTGAGTGCCGCCACTGGTAAGTGGAATTAGCATTACAAAGAACCCCTAAAGTCTTCTAAAAATATGCTCAGTAAGTCAATTTGGATTGGTGCATTTGTCCTCAAGAACAATAGAACAATAAAAAAACCAAAACGTCTTCGGGGAGGGTAGGAAAGGCTATTGTCTCCATGTGCTTTATTTCTGCATGAAATGAAGTTCAGGCAAGTGCTGACTGAGCTAAACTTAACACCAGTTGAAAAGAGGAGCGGGTAGCAGTAAAATAAATAAATAATGAAACATGCAGCAGGCAGTTCTCTATACTTCAGGGAGCAAAAATTAAATAAAATAAAGTATAACAGGTTACATGACTGGGGGTTCAATTCTGCAGGCATGTTTTTGAAAAATCAATCAGATATACTTCGCAGGTCATATTGTAGTCAGAAGAATGCAGTGAACTATATGCCATTTATTTTAATGTGCTTGAATCTCTTAGCATCATGTTGTCTACAACAAATCTTCCAGCTGACCGTTGTAGTTTGTCGTAGTGGGTCTAACATTGTTGTGTTTTGAACTTCAAATACAGCAAATGCCTCTGTACTTTTGCTGGAATTTGGTTTTACCACACTTGCAAGCTGGAAACTCAAACTTCACTGAATCTTGCTCATGGTCGCCACCGAGTTCCACTTAAAGGAGGTTTTCTGGGATGTGCCCATCAGGCCACGTGAGCTGTTCAGTGCTGAAATGAAGAGTTTGAACTAGTGATGCAAGGTTAATTTTTTTGTTAATGACCAAAATCTTGTGTTGGAATCCAACCAGTAGTCACGATCAAAGGTTTTAAATAATGCCTTGCACTTTCCACTGCATATGCTGTGATACTCTCTTTGAGGTCGTTACATATGCACTGGCAGTTTTCTTAATCATGTTCAGGCTCTTCCTTTTGCTGTATGCTCAAGCATCCCAGGCAGGTAAAGTGTTCACTTCTTTGGCTGCTTCCCCATTCAACATGATGGCTTTGCTGGTTCTGCTGTTCATCCTTAAGTGTCTGGTCTTCTCGGTGCTGATCTTCTCATTGTCTAAGCTCTCTGCTGGTGTTGCCAAGATATTTGTTTCCATAGAGGTCTTGGTATCAATGAAGAAGCAATGCAATATCATCTGCAACAGGTGTATAGAGTTAGTCTGCGCTTAGCTTCTAACTGTGAAGTGAGTGAAATAATCTTGAAGCTATTGCACTCCTTTAATTTCTGAAGGTCACTTGTGCTAGGAAGAAAAACAGACTGATTACGTCTTCTATTCTTCATTGTTACAATGAAATGATAGTGCATATGATAATTCCATTTTTCTTTCATAAGTTTCTCAAAGTTCTCAACCTCTTCATGAAGACCTTGATCTATCTCATAGTGCCCTCAAACCAACAATAGACACGTTTTTTCAGACTTTAATTTCACAAGTGCTCAAGTTCTGTATTTAACCAGTGCTTAAAATTAAAACAATATCTAAGCTGTCCTTATTCTAAATGCAGGACAACCTAACCCCTGGACCTGGTTGCCCCGATGATGTTTTGTTGGCCATTGCTTTTGGCATATCGTTGTGCTTTGTCATTGCAGCCATTTTTTCAGTTCTGTAAAAACTTTGAAGAGTTTTATGTGGCAAATTAGTTGTACTTGTTCAAGGTAAATTATTTTGGTTTCAAAATCGCTCTGTTGTGTTGTTTGATTGGTTTACTTCCTTTTATTTCAAAAGTTAACTGCACTGCCTTGTTTGTTCTTTGTTATTTCATCCAGGTTTTGCTGAGTGAGTTTCCTCAGCGACAGAGGAGTTGTTTGCTTCCTGAAGCCAACATATCTAGACTTGGCTTGTGTTCAGTGCAGATTGCACTGAAACTTATGACCTGTAGCATGATCACCTGTCACTTTTGGGGTGAGGCAGCAATAAACAGAAATTTCTCATCTATGGCAACTGGTTTTCACTTCAAATTTGAAACTGACTTTGATAAAGGGTTAAGCTTTGTAGACAAATGTTAAATTTTGAGAAATAAATCATGAAAATAGCAAATCACTGATAAGAAGTGAACTAAACCGTGCTAATTTGTAATGTACCGTGTTACACCTGACTGGTATGTAGGTATAATAAGGCCAAGATTTCTCTCCTTTACAAAGGTTTACCATGAGGTTTACTAATTCTCACGAATAAAATGACAACACAAAAGTTTATAGATCATTCTCACTTTTACTTCTGAGAAACTATGGCACAAAACATTGGCCCAGTTTAACATAATGGAAAAATGTAACATTTGCAAAACGTAAATATTGGTGATGAAAAGCGAACAGGAACAGGAAAACTCTTAAATATATCAAATATTAAGGATATCTGTACCGAAGCAAGTTCATAATGTCTTTTACAGTGTCTGCAAACAGCACAAAATATCTATTTTTGAGCGAGATATTAACATTTTTGTAAATCTGAAACACTCTTGTAAGCTATGATATGAAGACATGATCATTGCAGTTATACACCCAACTGGAGCAGTTGTGAAATTAAGCTGTTTAATTGGATGTTGTGTATATTCTACTTACCAATGCATGAGCCAAAATAATTCGGGTCGGGCAGTAAAATCTAAACACCAATTCCTTGCCAGACAGTTCATGGACTAGTCTTCCATCTCCTTGAGTTTGAACGCTTTTTGACCACACAAAGCAGGGAAAATCCACTTTCTGTGACTCTGAAACAAGTTGTCTGCCATGTTGTGTGTTCATTCATACATAACCATCAGTTATTAGGGCTAAAACAGGAGGGAAAATGTCAAGTGCACGCTTGAGGCTGGGATTCATCAGCGATTTGTCAGCCTCAAGGTGAGTGAAGTGAGTGGCACTGGGGGGCACATGGCTTGGGGCTTTATCAGTGCTTCGTCAGCCTCGAGGTGAGTGGAATGAGGGGGACATGACTGATGCCATCTTTGGGGGGCACATGTGCCCAGAGGCATGGCTGATGCCATGGTTCGAAGGGCACCTGTGCCCGGCGGCCTGGCTGACGCCATGGTTTGGGGGCATGTGTGCCCAGGGACATGGCTGACGCCATCTTTGGGGGCACATGTGCCTGGGGGCATGCCGGCCGACGCCATGCTAAAGGCTGATATACCACGGGGGCCTGGGTTGGCCTCACCCCCTCCGGTGACAAAGTGTGTCTTCAATTGGGTTTTGTTTTGGTTGAAAGGTGGTGGAGGAGCTAATGACTTCCTGCATTTTGTGTCAGAAAGGCCTGCAGGAACAGTTTGTAGCTAAGAGCAATGGGGGAGGATACGTCCGGTGTTCCAACGGTGGTTGTGGTTACTTTTGTTCGTTGGCGGATTTACTGGCCTACGGGAGAGTGGTGCAGTTGGATATGGCCAGTGCTTTTACGGGTCAAGATGCTCCGCTGTGTCAACACCAGAAAGCCTGCGCTTTGAGAGTGTCTCGTTTGCCCAAGAACGACAGCCGGCCTTACTGTCTGCCAAGAGCATTGGCCCTGCACCTTTTTCTGATGGGCCGATTTGGAAGTGAGCCTGCGGCCCCTGCCCAACCAGAAGACACTTTGAAATCAGCTGGACACTTTTTTGGGTTTGTCATGGACTGTATGGAAGCCCGTAGATGGTAAAATAAATGTTAACTATTAAAAAAACTCAGTTTGACAAGAGTGACTGCTCCTGATTTAGCCAACTTTTTACCTGCCCCATTTTTTCTTACAAAAACGATTTCACGTGACCAATTCATCAACAAGGCATTTTCAAGTTTACCCCGACCCAGAAACACTTGTCGGGCATGATCTTCTACATCCACGTAACATCCCCTGATCTGTAGAGTTGCTCCGACTCAACTGAGTCGGATGTGTCCTAGTCCCCAGGCCTCTTGCAGTTTCCGTTAATCTGTCAGTGCGGCGTGCAAACGCTATTTTTCTGTCACTGTTTTTAAAGCTATCATATGGGTAGAAGAGTTGCTGGGGAAAAAAAACCCTTTCTGTCTCCTACTCCTCACGACCCGTCTTCTCTGAATGATCTCGAAATGATGAATTACATGAGGGTGATGACGTTTTTATGGTCTTGGTGACGGAAAGGTGTTGAAATTTTAAGTCATACTGCTTCACCAAGCCGTCAGAGGTAGGTGGCGTCAAATCAGTGATAGTATCGTCCATTGCTTGCAATTTGATCAAGAATCCGTCAAATTGTTCCTAGGGAAATCCGTGCACATAGGTTTGGAGTTTGATCAAGGTCTTTTCATGAGTCGTGTAAGCAAACCGACACATATCCACTTTGAGCGAAAAATTCCTGAAATCGTTCCAACCTTTCACCAAAATCTCGAAGGCCATCAAGCCTACCACCCCAAAACTGTTCTCCCGCATGGTGCCTACCACCACACTCAGTGCCATGACCAATCAGGCCATGCCATTCAGCAAACTGTGACAACTTTTAAAATGGTAAAACATTTCTCGTTGACACCACCATTGCTGATGATAATAGGCGTATAAAGCATCTAATCGTTGTAAAGAATTGTGATTGATCAAATCGACGTATTTGGTGTAAGTACCATTCAACAAAGTGACCGAGGTTCCCATTTCAGCTTCGAACACTGGTCAAATTATGGGTCACCCGGGGTCTTTCTCTGTCTTTATACTTCGTGGTTTAGGGTATGGGTGATGCTAGCAATAGGTCGCCCCGACGCTCTTGCATCGTTCAACAGCATTTCCAATTGTCATATTTCGGGTTGATTCATTGATGAATGACCTCCATAGCTAGTGGCCATTCCTTGTGTGGTCAGAGGAGAGGCACCCACGCCAATGATACTGGTTTGTTGGACAGGATTTTTTCCCCATGGTAGGGCCGTACCCACTCCCATCCATGCGTGAGCTGAGGATGTATTCGTAGTCGACCAAATTGAATCATGAATCATGCTGAATCATGGAAGGGGCTCGACCCACACCGGCTGGAGAAGCATGGTTCATGGTTTGGTCAATCTGCATTTCTTTTCCCTAGCCACTGCCTTCTGTGCCAACTCTCGTTGGGTCTGAATCAATTCTCTAAAAGCCGTTTCGTTATATGCATTTAGCAAGGACCAGACTTTGCGTTGACACTGGCATTGTAAGACATGTTTCATGGCTTGGTAATCCATGTCCTTTTCTTCCATCCAATCCATAAAGTAATTGTTACAAATTTGGATGAACCTCGGGAACCACGGAACTTCACTGCGCAACATCTTGCTTTAATTGATGACAATACACAACCCTCTTCCTTTAATAGATGACTGAGGATCCGTCGATCGTCGTTGTTCTTGGGATGTAAATCCAATAGCATGTAGCCAAAAGGTGGTTCTGTCACTTTCAGAAATGTGTCTTGCACGTCCAACCATCGTGTGGGAAAGGCTTGACACGATAAATTTTGCATGCCCTATTGATCTCGGAGATTCTTGAAGGCTATGATGTAATGGGCGTTCCTGGAAATACTCTTGGCGTATTTGCTGGGTGGAAACATGTCTTGACACAGATACATCACTGTGATGTTTTGATGATGCGAATGTTTGGTAAACAGATCCACACTCATTTGTTGTTCCCTCCTTCTTCCATAAGATTGTCCAAGACCAGTAGGCCTCCCCGGGGAAACCAGAGAGGTAAGAGTTCAGAGTTGGGAATTTCCTCGTGAAATTCCACACCGTGTTCTTTCATCTGCTTGAATGCATTTTGCCAGGCTCCATAAGTTTTGGATGACATGTTTGAAAAGAAAGTGAACTGTATGGTAATATTGCTTTGACTGATATTGATCAAAAGCCTACTATGATAGACTTTTTTAAAGAATTGCAATCTGCAAAGGATTTAATTGCAAAGAAGTATGAAGCTATGTCTGAGAGACAAATTGCACTGTGCCATGGAGTTGGGAAAAGTTCACATGCTTGTAGCTGAAGAAATACTTTACTGGAGGAAACTTATTCAATGATGGATGCATAAAACACCAAGGCAAGCATGCCCTTACAGGATTGATATTTCCCACAGGATGAGTGAAGAAATATTTTGCTGCATTAAAGATCTTCTAACATGTGTATCTCAGTATAACCAAGATCTGGTCCAAGAGAAAACTTGAACTGTTTTTTAACGATATTCTTGGTACAGCTAGTGGTGGGCTCCCAACAAAAGTTATTAAGAATGCCACTGAAAATGTTGATCTCTGAGCAGGTCTTCACTCTCAAGTATTCAAAGACATCAGAGAGAATAGAAATTAGCTGGTTTTATGGTGTGTGGAACGAGCACCATATACTACAGCACTTGTGACTTGTTCATTCAATTCAGCAATATTTTTTTGATACATCAAACAGTGACAAAGTTGTGTTTATAGTTGCAGTACTTTTGTGTAATATCTGTGACCAGACCAAATATATTTATCTGGTTGTTGCAGCACTTTTCAGTACTTATAACAGGTATACTGACAGTGACAGGGAGATGTGAAGCTCTTTTGGGGGTGAAAAAATAATTTGCAATCTGCATTTATTTTTCTTTTTTGTTTTGCTGTTACATTTTGTAACTAAACAATGCAAAAGAATTTGCATTTGTTGGGTGGAGCATGTCATGAATAATATTGATAAGTTAGGGTTCTTAATCTGCAGTTTCCTTTATGTACTTTTCTCTCTGTTGATATTATTTTGAAGTTCAGTCATGAAAGGAAAACTACCGCAAAGTCACATAATCATAATATGAATTTCTTTTATTTTAATTTCTCAGTTCTCCAAGATAATGTCTAACAATCTTTTTAGTATTATTCAAGTACAAGGCTATGAGGTGTTGATGTGTATGTACATATGTACCTATAACAAAGATTGAAGTTGCAAGTTTAACATGTAACTTGTTTTACCCCTACAAAAGTAAAGAATAGTTGCTTTTAACAAGCAGCACCAGAACCTGAAAGTTAACAATAAGTAACTGTATCTATGAAACATCATATATAAACATGTTATAATCTGTTTATTTTAGGAGACCCATACTTGCAAGTTATAAATGATCATTTCAGTATGCGTCTCATTCTAATAGCTATCTTTCTTGCTGCAACACAAGTAGAAATTTCTGCCATTAAAGGCAACTGACAGTATTTACACCCAGTTTCATCCTGTTGTTTTGGAAGGCCAGAGAAACAAAATTCCCTGGTATAACACCTTTTGGGGTTTTACTGCAATTTTGATTTGGGGTACTTTACCAGATGTGGGTTTTGTTGCGTAAGCCAGATATAAGGGACATATGTTCATGTAAGAACATCTTCTCCCATCTTTCCTTGGGAAGAGAAAACTGTGCATAAGTGGCAAGTTTTTGGTGCTTTGCCTCCCTCCCTTGCATGGTGTTTATGCCGAGACCAACCTGAAATGCACTGAAGGACCTGGAATGATAAGGGGCACATAAACACACTGTCCACATGCTTGGGGTCACACCGGTAGAAAACGGTGAACTGCAAATAAAATACTCCCGGCATGACTTCTCTAAGTTATCAATACCCTTCTGATCAATATCAGTTACCCTGGTCATGAGTGAATAGGCATTTCTGAGCTTTAATCCAGAAAATGCAAGAGCATACAGCTTAGCCTTGCTAGCTTGCTGCAAAACTTTCAAATTTCTTCACCAGTGAATCTGCACTGAAATGCTTTTTAACTCGTGAATTGCGTATGTGCAACACGAGTTATCATGAGTTATGGGAAAACGTGTCACTCACTCAATGGGCTGTAAACATTATGCAAATGAGTTACGCTCGCCACTTACTTTTAAATTGCTGTTCATCGTTAATTGAAATTAGCTGTTTTAAAGGTCTAAAGTGAAAGATATAAGTTAAAGAAGACTGTGCCACTGAAAATGAGAACATCGAGGATCGTAAAATCGATGAGCAGCACAAGTTCTCATTGGATGCGGACTTCGTGTAGATTTTACAGAAAAGGACATCGTTGAAGTACAGTTAATGTATGGTAAATGCGCATATAGCGAGCGAAATAGAGAGCACACAGAGCATTTATTTGTTGTATCACTAAAAACAATGAAAAAAGAAAGGAAAAAATAATAACGAACAACCTCCCACCCGGAGTCGATTGCAGAACCTTTCAACCAGCAATTTTGTCCACTACCCTCTACTACGTGAGCATTACATGAGTAGGGTGGTGAAAACAAACAGTATAAGAATTAATTAAACCGGTGATAACTCGGCGTGCTCAAGTCTGTACTAGGATTGTCTGGAGGTTGATTTGCCCCTCACCGAGCAACTGTCAGTGAGTATATTTGTCATTCGTGGATTTTTCTGACGCTCGACAGTGCCTTTTTTAAAACTTAGAGGTCACATGTGTTCATTCGTCAGCAAATAGAGTAGCAATGTTTATTTTGAGGGAAGGTCTTCGTGACATGTTTTGCACCGGGGCTCTTTGCAAGCTACACACAACACAGGTAAGCTGAAACAAGATTTTTTGTACGAGAAGCTTGGTTTCGAAGAAATCGGAGTGAATCAACGTAGTAGTTGAAGGATACATAGTCGTCGTGATCACCAACTGGACCTGAAGAGAGGTTAACATTCCACATTAGGCCATTTGGTGAAAGAGAAGTTGTTGAGACAGTTTGTCTTGTTGGTTTTCCTTTGATTTCCTTGATGGAAGACCAGGTGTCCAGCCTGAACGAGAAAGGAATCAAAGCTATAGTTTTGGGGCCAGAAAGTTCTGACACGGAAATTAAGTAAATACAACCTTGTGTTTATAAAGTTGTTGCGCTTTCAAGTGGGTTTTAAATACAGATTGTGGACTTTAGAAAAGAAAAGTGGTAATGCACAGTATTACTTTGAAGTTTAATTCTAATTCTTGAATGACTACTAAAGCCTCGGCTGATAAAAACTCAAGCTTTCGCTTTAGCATAAAGAATTAATTTGAACATGCTGTCACGCAGCGAAGCATGTCTGCAAAATTTTGAACATTTTTTTGCTTTTATAAGTTTTTTTGCCTCATTTTGAATGAAACTTTATTGTTATTGAACTTCCCATCATGTTTCTTTCATTTGGTTACCTTTCTTTGGGAATTTTAGATTTTTAAAGTTAACGGTATTTTTGCACCGTGGATTTCTGCATATTTAATGTGGCAACCTCCGCGGCCATGTTTGTTTAGTTTATTTGCTTTGTTCAAATACATTTTTTAAAGTTTTATTCAGCTACTATAAAACTCCTAAGAAAAGAACTAAATAGGCACTAATTTAGCACAGTTGAAATATGATTTATCTCAAAATGATTGGCTTGTTTTTGTTGTCTTTTTTATTTACAACTTTCATCTTTCACTGCGCTGCATTATATGTCGCACTCGAAAAAATTATCTGATTTCTTGTTTTTGAATTGTACTTTAGATATGTCTTTTCCCTGTTATTTTCCGGTGTTTTCTCAAATGTTATCCACTATGTAAAAGAATCGAAATTTTGTTGTTTTTGGTTTCGTTTTGTCCTCCAAAGTCAATAATTAACTCGCTTGTGCGTGTTCAAGTTTCACGGCTTCTGTCGCACAGCAAAGAAAAACTATAATTTCTTGTTTTCTCATCAATTATAATACACCTCAAGTTGAGTTCTTTTTGATATTTTTTAAAATTTTGGCCCATCATTTGTTCAACATTAAATAAACATTGTCTTAAAATCTGCTCTTATACATGGCTGTGGTTACTGGGCATATGGTTTATTTTTCTGCTGACGCTCACTCTGAAATATTTCAAAAAAACTCCAGGGAACTAGGGGTAGGCTGTGAATCATTACGTCACACCCATGTTTTCGTGCCAAAAATTATACCAATTTTTAATTTGAATGCGAGCAAGCGGAACAAGTCGACTTCATTTTATAGTAGAAGTCTACTTGTGGCAAGTCTATCTGGAGGTGTTCATGCGGGATGTTTTGGTCTATGAAAGCATTAACTTTGAATGGCTACCCTGGAACTGCAAACACCCATGCCCTGTCCACACTACGCCGGAGAAATTTGAAAAGGGTATTGATGACTCTGAAAACACATCAAATGTTCTCTGTTCACACTTCGTTGGAGAAATTTGAAAACGCAACAATCACCGGCTATTTTGGATTTGTGTTTGAGGAAACCGTGACATCATCGTTTTGGAAAAGGTCCATTTTGAAAATGTTTACCGTCCACATTAAAACACAAAGCCGGCAGTGTTTTCGTTTGAAGAGCGCCCGTTTTCGTGGCGAATAGGTGTCAATGGAAGACGTAACCGTAGAAATAAAGCGGCGTTTTCAAATTTCTCTGGCGTAGTGTGGACGAGACCTCAGTGTAATTGTGTATCAAGTATTACAAATCAAACCTGAAGGTCAAAATTGCTACAAGTACGCACTGGTCGGTAAACACGCGCTGAGTATCAGATAAGATCGAAATCTCCAGTGATATCACAAATTGTTCTTGTGGACAGACTGGTTGGTGTTTCCACTGGAATCCTAGCAGGCTTGTACCAAGAGTCTTTGTTCCCCTTGACCAGCGGTCAGGAAACAAGCAATCCTGGAGAGATCCGATTTGAAGTCCGAAAATATTGGACTTCCGGTTGAATTGTGCCTAGCTCATAAACACGTGGCTCAATCGAGTTGCTTGTGTTTTTTTTGGCATGCAAGGGCGCCTGTTTTTTTTCTCCTCTTCATGCAAAAGAAAAAAAACAAAAGCCAAAAAAACCGGATGCTCTCGCAAGCTAGTTTTTCTTCCAATCGTTTTCATTGTTTTTAAAGTGAGTGAAACTTAGGGCTGCAATGGAACTAGATATTCTTCACTGTGGATACTTCACCATCGGCATACCTATATTGGTGACATGAGCTGGAAGTCTGTTCCTCTCTTTTTGCTTAATTTTCTCTAATTTCCCTCAACAAAGGAAAGTAACCCATTTCCTCATTACCTTGTTGCAACTTGAAATGAAAATATCGCCTAGACTTTGCATTTCACGGAATTTTTAAATCAGAAACTTCCATCTAAAATGTCATGAACATGTCCTTGTACATTTACGTCCTTATAAGCAGGACCTGAAAAGGCCATTTTGCAACAAAACTCAAAACTCGTTTCTGTTTATCTCATTTGATAAAGGGAACATTATTAATGTTTCATTAAGACAGTATTGCCTTGATTTTTCAATATTTCCAATGTTCACTTTTCAACCACATTTACTGCCAACTATTTCTTGGTGAACCAGAAACAAAAATGATTAATATTTTAAACACATGACCTCGTCCACCCTTGTCAAGTGTAATAGCATGATGGTTTCATTTGTAATGCCTTCTTATCCAAATGTTACTTTGTTTCCTTAGTACCTTATTGGCAAACACTGCACTACTGCTTGTACTCTAAATATGAAAATCAACCACAATATTCCCTGAACCAGATAATACTTAACATTCAAAAAATATTTTAATTCTTTTGTTCAATTCACGAGTTTGCTCACAGAGCATTTTGATTCCTTTCTTTTTCTCTCTGAACCACTTAACAATTTTCTTGTACAGTTTATGGGACTTAACCTTGTTTCTGACTGCACAAAGATACTTACGAAAACAGCATTCAAATGGCAATTGGTAAACGGACTATGGAAGCATCAGGATTGGTTCGGGCAAGTGCAATAGTCATGACCTCGTTATTCCATCCCTGCCAACAGCTATTACCCGTTCACATTTAGCTTTATCTACTACAGGGCCTAAGACGGGTTCAAATTCTTGCCTAGAATGTTTACTTGCAATGAATTTGGTGACCAGATTTCTTTGCTGTTTAAGTGGCTTGTTAACAACAGTTGTCTGTTTGTACTTATCAACAAGTTTAGCAACTTTAACCCTCTGGTCATATGACCATGGCTTCCAAGTAAATGTACTATCTTCCCCAAATGTGCCATTCACATTTTTCACATCATCTTGCTTAGCATTTGCAAATGAGCTAGGGTAGGTGGCTGAATTTGACGTTCCCCAGAAAAAGTGACTAGCCATTTCATGTCACTAGGGACAAGCTCAAACTTAAAAAATAAAGCAATATCATGTCCCTGAAGTTGGAATGTCTTGCTTTCAATGAGTGCTATTTCACCCTGGATTTGTGTACCATACTTGATCATAGCTGGATGATCTTCCTTACAGTTAGCACCCAGTATGACAAAATTGTCATCACAACTACCGATTCAGTTCCCTAAGTTTAAAAAACTTACAAGCCATGAAGTAGCCTCACTGTCTTTCCCAAATGGAGCCCCATCTGGGGCTTTTCCAAACCAACTAAGAATTGGTGCTACCTTATCTATTGATTGATACAGATCTGCCATCTGCAATAAAGAGGCTTCAAGATCAATGAAGCAACCACTCACTCGATGTGTTTCATTTGGGGCATCTTGATTCTCCAATTGCTCTGCCTGGAGAATTGGTTTTAGTACCCCTATGTCTATGGACTTGATGAACTGCATAAGGTCTTTATAAGGTAGAAGTTTTAGGGAGGAGAACCCCATCACTTAACCTACATCTTTCTTTCTTACTGCCAACCCCAGTTTTGTACATCAGTGAACTCAGAACACTGTTGTACTTGGCGTTGCTCATAAGCCCTCCCCTGTATAACATCATTACAGAGCGATTGACATTATTAACAGATTTTTCAAATTCCTTGACAGCTACATTAGAGAGAGATGGAACCACTTTTTCATTGATTTTCTTTGACCCCTTGGACATTTCTGTGAGCTCTTTTGTTGTTGAATATGTTACAACAGTATTAAACAGTCCTGTTATAGCAGCACTTGTCCGCCGCTAGCTGGACTGCAGAAAATCCACAGATAAACACAACGTATTTTGCACCAAACTTCTTTAGGAACGCCTTCTTTATTGTTGTATCATATCATGAAACTAAAAACAATTGATTTACGAAATTAGGGACAAGCAAATAGCTTAAGAAATATTCTGGGTAAATCAGACTTACATTATTGCCGGATCTGGCGAGACTTGACATCAATAGAACCTTTCCTTCCTTCGATGTGACTAGCAGGCAATAAGACATGATTTCTTTCCTTCCAAGCACGAGTGCTTGCAAAACTAATCAAAGGCCCTTTTCTCCTAAATTATATTGAATTGCACAATAGATGTCTAGCGCAACATGCATTCTGTATGGAAACCTGAGACAACTTAAGAGTGCGTGACGAGCCACTAGTGTGACTTTAAAGATTAAGCCAAATCAAACAAGGGATAGAAACTCATGCTATAGGGGTACTTACTGATACTTTTCTTTGAAGGTGACAAGCTTGAATTGCCATGAATTTTAAAAGCACTTTGCATAGTTAGCAGCCTTCTTTGTCTTCCTGAACTTGGAGGGAGATCCAACTCTTCACTATTACCATCTTTGAAGCTAGTGACCTGTTGAACTGCTGATTCTCTTGGTAGATGGACCTTTTGGTTTTCAAGCAAGCCTCTCTGCAACATATAAAAAATAAACATGTTATAATCTAATTATTTTAGGAAACCCATACTTACAAGGTATAAATGACCAAGGGTGTTTGCTACCACAACCTTTCCTAGCAAGTGACATGATCTTAGGTATTGTATCACGCCAGAGTAGCTAATATTAGCATTTTAAAAAAGGAATAATGGGTGCATGAATGGATGAAATAATAAATTAATATATATAATTAAGAATCCCCCATAAGGATGGAAAACGAAGTAAATAAATAAATAAATAAATAAACCATCCAACAAACAAATAAATAAAAATATGTTATTAATCAAATCCTCTTCAAGGGCTAAAAATAACAACAGTTTGACTCTTCCTGCTTTTAGCAATCCTCCCTCATTAGACTCCGGTGAGAATAATTATCTACCATGTAAACGAAAATAACCTACCTTAAGTTTTAATGCATGTATTTCATATTCAACCTCAGCACATATTTCCACCCAGCTCTCCTTTATGGGCTGCAATTCAGTGGATTTCCTTACTGCACTTGCAACAGCTTCCTCTTTCGCGAGCCTTTTAGCCCTTGCAAAAGACACAATGTTGAAACATGCTTTCCTCGCTTTATGTGCTTGGTCTAAAATCCCTGCGGATGGATCAAACAGCACCAAATTTTACATAACAGAGGCCGATTACATTGAAAACATTCCCATCATTTCACTTTTTTGAAATATGCCTTATAAAGCCAAGAATATCCCTCAAAACAACGACAAAATAACATGTTAACAGCGTTTACCAATCATTGCAAGTAAAAACGTCTAGAATCTGTTTTCTCGCATAGTTTAGATATCATTGTAAAGCTCAAGCCTTCCTTGTCAACATGGCGGACAAACAGAAATCATATTTATCACCAGTTTTGAACAAAATGCCCGTATTCTAACCCAACTCTCTTGCGGTTTTTGGACCATGGGCCTTTGCGCAGAAAAACAAGATGGCGGCACGTGGAGGGCGTATAATCTCCAGTGTGCACAGTAAATGAACGTTTTTTTAATAATGTCAAACCAACAGTCATAACAACAAATGTCTGAAGTCACAACGAGAGGAGCAGGCATTTTGTTGATAGTCGTACTTACACGCTTGAACCCATCCCACTTCTTTTTTGATCAGTTTCTTTAACATCTGACCTACTTTGTGATCATGCATGTAATCGTGCTTATTGAAACAATTCAAAAACTTGTCATACTCTTGCCTCAAGAACGATCGATCAAAAAATCAAGGCCTAATCGCCACAACTGACTAGAGCGACTGAAGACTCTGTCCATTCTGCATCATGTACTTCCAATGTCAATCTAACCAATCTTGTAAGAGTCGGGTTGTCAAGTATGTTTCTAAAGGCAAGGCGTAACTGTCCATGATCTCACAGAGGTGGTCATATGTCCACAGACCGATCCAATGGCAACTGGGTCGATTGTGAGGATCCGTGTTGACGATGTAACCCACGGGTCCTTGCTTTCCAGTTTGTCGGGTAGTTGATTGCAAGGAAGGGTGCCGTAAAAGTATGGTTTCAAACTGGGTTGATTTCGAGCCAGTAATTCCAATTGCACGTTATTCAAACTCACTTTCTCCATCTTCAGAGTTGATACACGTCATACTGCACTGTCTTGTTACTGATCCTGAGCCAACAGAACAGCGAGAGTAAAATAAGAAACGGTGATAAAACGAAATCAAAGGCCCCTGTGAGGCAGCTCATGGATGAACGTTTCGTTGTGCGTTTGTTTCACAACGATTCTTCGTGTGAAACCTGAGTTTGATTGGCATGAAAAATGAACCTGTAGGTGGAAGTCATATGAATGGTTTCATATTTAGACTCGTTTTGACACAGGCAAAAGGCAACTTGGAAATGACCTATTGGATGAATGTAGAAAATGTAGTAGAATAAAAAGAGGAGTGAAAAACAGGAAAATAAACATCTGTTGGTCAAATGTGATGCATAGGTTCCGATGTCCAAATATTTTTGCTTATTGACACCCTTTAGGTGGCTGAATTCGTTCTCTGGTAAAATCATTTTTAATACATAATTATTTATTACACATTTGAAAAAGATTTCAAGAGAGTGCAACGACAAAAATCAAGATGAACACTCCTTTTATTAGGAACATTTTCTTTCTTAGTAACACATTGAAATACTGACCACCATGACGTAGCACATAAAAGCTAAGAGGAGACATAGCCAACAGTCTCCTATACAGGCAGGTTATCAATTTTTTGCTGAGTTATAAATAACATAATCTTTACAGCAGCAGGACACACATGTAGTAGAAGTACAGCAAGATAACCATTTTAAGAATTGAATGAGAATTCAACAGGTATAAGCTGAAAAAGTTAGGATAGCTTAT
>Ga0126338_10000945_pt1 | contig 17584 bp, 8 predicted proteins | sample OrbCmetagenome_2_FD_92529 | JGI IMG/M metagenome (GOLD analysis project Ga0126338, IMG submission 92529) | Coral microbial communities from Petempiche,Puerto Morelos, Mexico - Orbicella C C metagenome | ecosystem: Host-associated > Invertebrates > Cnidaria > Coral | place: Petempiche,Puerto... | reverse complement strand
ACTGAGATCGCTTCTACTTCGTAGCGGCAGCCATCTTATTTCCTGCTTTTCAGCCCGGGCTGAAATTCCGTTTCGATTACATGGGATTTTTTCAGACTTTTCAGTCCGTTTGCCCGGGCTGAAAATCCTAGCCCGGTTTCAGCCCGTGCTGAATTGCGGCCCGGGCTGAATCCTTCTTCATGTAATTGCTAATTTGATTTCATGAGAATTTGTTTCAGAAGCCGGGCTGAAATTTCAGTCCGGCTAACCAGGCTGAAATTCCAGCCCGGGCTGAAATTCGCCACGTAATCAGGCCCTAAGAGTGTATACAACGCAGAGGAGCTGATAGTGTTTATTTTTTCACGTCAAACAGACCGTTGTTTGTCGTTATATTTACCAGACGCTACCAGTCCATTGTTCTCAGTTTGAGTTCTGATTGCTTAGTTTTCTTATCGGTGGCCCGGTTCGAGAAGTCGCACCGTAACAAAGTCCTCTAAATATAATAACTATTCTTAACCTATTCTTGGACAGATAAAACAAACCATAAAACAGATCAAATGATTTATTCATCAGTTTGGAACCGATAAATTCGGCTATTGTCAAACAGATCTTAAGAACAAACAATAAAACTTTTCAACTGAAACCAGTTAGCCCACAGCTAAATAAATATAAGAGGTAATTGAACTTGTATTCTCAGCTGGTTTGCTGTCCTTTAGGGCTTAATTGCTTCAAACACGAAGTCCACGAGAAACAACGAAACACCCATCCCAAGTAGGCGTCCCAGCTGTAGAAACATGTAACCGATACTAGTCGCCAGGCCCTCCTCGTGCCTCTTACCCCGCTGCCCTGGGGCCAGAAGCATCAGGGCGGCACATATTCCGTAGCCAGTGACAAATCCGAACAGACCAACAGTAAGATAGGCTACCCAATCAGCTTGCAGTCCGCTAACCGCACAAGGCTCGAAGTAGATAAGTAGAATCGGAACGGCTGTAACCAGCTGCACTAGGCAATTGCAGAGAATCGTTTTCTTGTTGTAGAGGATCCCGAAGATCGGTAAGGTTTTCCCAACTGCAGTTGCTACCGAGTAACAGCCGAAGACGATGACGATGAACCAGCCTGTCTTGTCGCTAGACTGCGAGCCTCTAGTCGAAGAAACCACAGTGGAAGTGTTAAAAATATTAGACGAGTTGGAGAGATGGTTAGTGACGAAAGTGCAGTTGTAATTTCCGTGAAACTGCGAAGCAATGCCCGGAAACAAGGCACAGGCGATGGCCAATGCCACTGAGATTGCTGTGAGTGCAGCCCAGTTATTCCTGATGATCTCCCTACGAGAGACGTTGCCGAATTCGTCACTTGTCAGTAACGGTTGGTTCTCGTTGTCCTCGGCGTCTTCTAAGCTTTCCCTATCAGTGACATTAAAACGTTTAGCGTGCGTTGATTGGGGGACGTGGGCTCGCAGAATGGAAATCAAACAACATGCTACGAGAATTGTCAGATCCACTAAGGCTACAAACAAATAGCCGCTGAGGCGAAAACCATTATCCTTGTCTTCGACATATTGAAAGGATCCCTTCGAGATACAGCGAATGATGAAAGTCGCTGCAAATGCGAACACACCGCCAGACTGTGCTGCGTGGACTCCAAACTTCGGAAAATGCTTTCCAGCGAAGCTGTAAAGGGCTCCACCGCCGACATTTTGAACGACGGTCGCAACGAAGATTACGGCTAACACCAAACCAAACCGAGCTGGTGTGGATAAGATGCCGGTGTCAAGAGGTGTAATGACTACCACTGCGACCAGCAAAATTACCGAGGCAGTCAGTGTGAAGAGTAGTACAGTTAAATGACTCGATTTGGGTGGGAAGGTGACCATCAGCAACGCTCCAACACTCGCCGCAACTCCGACCGTGACACCAACGTACACCTCGGGCTTGTAGTTGTCAGGGAAAAAGTAGTTGAAATAATCAACGGCGTTGTAACTGAAAAACGTGGCGCTTTGTACGGAGGCACCAAGAAACCAGCATGTCAGGTAGAGCTTCCAAGGAATTGCCATCGACGTTCAATTGTTGGTCTGGTTTGGCCTGCACAACAGTTCAATCTGAAAGAACGTGGAAAACGTAGTAAATGGGTGGTTTCTTTTTTTGGCCGGCCACTCTCGTCCCCAGAGGCTGCGCTCCTTTAGGTCGGCACTCTGGCCAAACCCGATTTTCTGAGCATGCGCAGAGCATTCGGCTCGTATTCACAGCCAATCAGATTTGTCAGATTTCACGGGAGGTCCGTGAATTGCGGACTTCCGGTGTTGGAGCAGCCCAGAGGTCACGATTCTTGGTGCTGACCAAAAGGAGCGCGGCCTCCGGGGACGAGAATGTTGACCGGCTAGTTGGCTGTTCATGGGCAGAAGAAGAGAGAAGACAGTTATGAAAGAGAATCCAACTAAGTGCATGGCAGTCTCCTTAAAAGTGGTCCGCTGCAACCCAGGTCGGAAAATAGTTTTGCTTTAGATCCAGGGGCACCCAACGACCGTTTTCTCTCGAATGCTTTTAAACGCTGTTTTAGGCTGTCTGGAGTACTTTTAAAGCTCTGTAGGTTAATTTTAGGTTGCGTTAAAATTTTTTTATCTGTTCGGTTATTCTAGGGGAACCTGAGTATTCTCGAATTTATTAGGGATTTTTTGTCCATTTCCCGAAAACCTTAGGTCTTATCGCCTTTCCGAAAATGATAGCTAACCTTTTTTCGGTACCCAAAACGACCTTTTTAACAATCCGGAAACAACAGACATTAAATTTCTCATATCACGAAAGTTCGAGGTGACAATTCTCTTAAGAAAATCAGAGGGGATTAAAAAGCCTTCTGAACAGATAATTTACCGAAATGATCCGTTGGGTGTCCCTGTCAGATCGTCTTAAAACAACTAAAGCTTCTAAAAACCCCTGGTGTATAATGTGTCTTATTTTGAAAACGAGTACGGTCACCCCCATTTTTTTCTTCTTTGGCAAACGTTGATCTTTGCCTTACCGTATGGTAAGTTTTGAAAAAGTCTGTACGTGGGAATATTTTTGGGCGCAAATTTCCTAAAGGTTAGAAATGCATATAACTTTCGATGTAATTTGATTTAGAGATTCGTGAAAATCTGTTAACACCTGACAGATCACTTTCTGTAAACCTATGAAAGTAAGACTGTTGAATTACGCTGTCTTTACTAGCGTTTATTTCTAAAGTCCACTCCCGGCGGCTGTAATAAACTTCAATGAAATTCTATTAAGCAAAGGTTAGAAAGCATAGAAAGGTAAAGATACCTTGTGTTTTTTATCTTCCTTTCTCACTGCCCTTTCCGATGTTTCGTTCTTCTGCGTATATCAAACTCATTATGCAAATTAGGCTATCACACAAATTCAGAAACGGTTCAATAGCTATATTTCATTCATGTCTAACATGCAGAATATCCCGTACAAATAAAACCGAGGAACGGTTGAAATAGCTTATATAAATGTTGAATTATTCTGTCCCGAACTCTGGACGACCTATGGAAAGGTCTGGAAAAGCCTGGCGAATATTATGTAATTTTGTTATCTGTTAAAACTCGGTTTGTTCTCACTAACCTTTCTGGCCTTTTGAATCTCGTTTTTCTTTTCTGTTGATAATTTCGTAGAGAAACGTGTTATGTAAACCTTGCAGTCGCTCTTGGTATTAAAACTTGAAGATTATTTCAGCTTCTTTAGCTAGGACCCTGCGATGTACATCGAAATCAACAATTCGTAACCTTTGAAATATAATGGCGCCGCACCTGACTCGTAATCACGAGATTAAAGCTTATTTCTGAACTAGCCTTCCTTTGTGCTAATCACGAGTTTACTACCTTATGCATGGTGTAACGCTTTATAGTATGCGGCCTAATAGTAGGACCCAGCAATATAAAGCAAACTTTTAAACTGTGTTTTTTTTTGCTAGAATATTGTTTTTCCGGTCGAAACTGAATATTCTTATTTTTCTGCCGATTTTAGGCTGAAAATATTTTTGTGAATACTTTTAGATTTTATACGCCTCAGTTAAAAACTTATAACTGTATTGTATTTACAAATGTTCAACACGCAAAATTATATTCTTTTCAAAATCTCAGCCTCGGGTTTATTCTTAAAAATATTCTTAAAATTTCGCAATTTTCAGCCTCCATATTCTCATAAAACTGTTTTTCCTTTGTTTATTCTTGTAAAATATATCGATATAAAAAAGAGAGAGTGTGCATATAGTGTATCGTTATTGTGTTTAAAATCTAAGTCAAGTCAAACTGAAACAAAAACACGACATGGTTTATGGTTGTTTTTTTTTAATTATCTCCATTATTTCCCATAGTCTGTACTTTTAAAATTGCATAAACTATTTCGAGACCACGAATGAGCCAGCAGCACTGTTGGAGAGCTTGGCATAGATTAACCAGAGTTACCGGGAAGCTGATTGTTACTCTGTTAGTTGTTTCCAGTGCACTATCAGTGGGCATACATTGGTACACAGGACCGACCGCCCGGAGAAGATATTTCCACATGTAAGCTATCTGGGTATGTGCCGCTGTGAAGGCTATTCTGTAGGCATACGTTGGCGCACAAGACCCCCTGGGGCGAGGTATTCCCATACTTAAGTTATATAGGTGAATGCCGCTGTGAAGGGTATTGTTCTCAGGCAGTTTAGTCTGGGATAGGGTATAGAAATCAGACAGTTTAGGTCTAGAATAGGGTATAATTTGCCGAGAAAGTGGTCCGTGTATGAACAATTTAGTCTAGAACAGCGTTCTTTACCCGGGGTTAAGGTTCAATCGTAGAAATTGAAGCTTAAAAGTGACTGTGAGATATTGGCTTAGTTAACGTATGTTGGATGAGGTGTTGCAAAATGTCGTGATTTGTCAGTGTTGAAGCGGACGGCCGAGGCAAATAATTGATCTGCAAGACTGCAAGACATGCAAATCTCGATACTAACTACTTATTAAGCGAGAGTGAGGTCTTTACGGGAAAATCTCAAACCAAGACCCAGCCGTATTGACCGGGTGATAGTGAGGTCAATATGACAATGTTCGAAGTTTATAAGTAGTTTATTATATGGCTATATGACAAGAGTTTTAAATTTTTCTTGGCTATTTTATTTTATGGCTTACGTTGTGAATTCGCTGTTCTCTTAAAACTGTATTTCGTCAGGGTAATAGAATTTGAACTGAAGGAAGAACACTGTACTGTCACAACTAGAAATGGTCAAGCGTAAACAACTTGAAAGTTAGATCTGTATGTGCGACCCATTGTGAGCCCTTGAATCACGACTCACACAATGACTAAAAACAAACCACGAGGCGAAAACCTACACAAGTACAAAACCAAAACCTCACACATCAAAGTTGTCAATTGTCACATCAAAGTTGGCAATTAACAGTTCAGTGACCACCAAACTGGAGAAAACCTTTTTTGATGAGCTGCATGTACAGTATTGGAGAAATTTAACGACTAGAAGCCTTCTGCTGACTTCAATGATTTAATTTTCTCTTTAGGTCGAAAATTGAAGGTCGATTTTATAACGACTGTAAGAGAGAACCGCCATCTGTACAGGTCCTTTGAAGAATAAATTAAACAGAAGAGCAAGCTAGAATTGTTGAAACCGATGCTGGACACGCAGTCAGTGAAGGAACCAAGGCCGTGACCAAGTACACCAGCAGCAAGTGAGGCAGTTTTCCCGCTAGTAAACAGGTGATGGACAAAACACTGACCTCCAGTCAATGGACCACCCCAATGGACTACCCTAAAATGGATTAACTCTAAAAATAATATAATGACGCCAGCATCATATAATAAACAATAATTAGATGAGGTTTTTGTGGTATCCAGAATAATCAAGGTCGAAGTAGGAGTTATCAGCTGAAGCCGAAGGCTGAGGCTGATAACCCTTACCAAGACCTTGATTATTCTGGATGTCACAAAAACCGAATCTAATAATTGTTTTATTATACATTGAACGAAAAAAATGAAAGTCATATTTTTGCTTTTTCACTGACGGCAAGAAACACAAAGCGCACGAACTTGACATGATTACCCGTGACCTTGAGTGTCCTTGACATGATTATTGTATAATCTGCAGAGATGACGTCACAGGCGCTGATTTCGAAACTTCACTGTGCGCTTTCGGCCAATCAGAAAAGAGATAGTGAGTTCAATGTATAATAATAGTGATAATAATAATAACGCCAGCAACCAGTGTTTTTCTCAAATGCATTGTAAACATTCAGATTCAGGCTACATGTAGTAATGGATGTAAAGGAACTGAATATTCTGACTACCTTGTTCATTTGTTATTGTTCCTGGAAGGTTTACCATTCAGCCATTATTCTTGTCATCTCCTATCATGTCATCTTTTAGCTTGTGCATGTGTAATGGCTGACTGAATCGCATGGAATAAAATGAACTGAATGAAATCACTGTGTGACATTTACATTTAGTAATGTGCTATTCCTAAATCAAAATATTGGACTCGGTTCCTCCGTCACATTTCAATGGCTTTTCAAGTTATGTTTGCTCTTGTATGATCCTGATACTGATTGGTACCTCTGATTGATAACAGTCATTGATAATCAAATGATGAAATATGGTTTGAGTTTACGCTTTTCGCACCATTTTGTGTTCAGCAGTTGTTTATTTTAAGTACAATTATTCAAAATGGTAGCTAGAGGCTGCACAGAATGAACATAAACGGACGTTAAGTGTAATTTAAGTATACTAGCAGCTAAGAACATTAAAAAGTACTCATTTGGAATATTATTTTTAGGGTTAGTCCATTTTAGGGTTGTCCATTTGGGTAGTCCATGGACTTCTCGGGTTGGTCACGCAATCACAACAGTGTGACACCTGACACACCTTGGAAATTACAAACTTATGAGAACACTATCATAATATATAGTAAGAAAGTCTCTGGTTGCCGGGTGAAAATCAGGTGCATCAAGCTTTAATCTATGGGTGTGAACAAAGCTGTTACTGATCCATGTGCTCAAAAGTTTTCTTTCTTTATTTAACAAATAAAGAAGCCTCAGCCGTGTATTACTTAGCTACTGTGATAAAACACGACGGGCATTTGAGAACACGAGAGAAATGTAGAAAACAAGTGCCGCAGTGTTCTTAAATGTTCGGAGTGTTTTATCACAGTGTAATACACGGCTTAGGCCTCTTCATTTGCCTTATGATATAGATTTTACACGCCTCGAGTAGAAACAACAAAGTACACAGAACGACAAACTGACGCAATTTAATACCACTCAAGTGCTACATGCCTCGTCTTCAAAACTTTCTGCTGTTTCGCAGAGAGCTCCATCAAAAATTTCTTCAAAGAAAATGGTTTTCGCCATCTCTAACAGAAATGTTGACTGGAGGTGATGTGGCCAAAAACAATAAAAAACGCTATGTTTTATACTCTGATAAAACATGGGTTTTTGACCAAACAGACCAATCTATATTATAAAATTTGATAATATGCACAGTCAGTTTATACTGACAGGTAAATCCAGCTTAGTTATGATGACCTTAAACAGGAAGAAGTCCAGATGGAGGCAATTTTTCTTTCATTCGTAATAACATTTATGAATTTCTGATTAGGAAAACTTTTTAACAATATAATAGCTATTCTCAAACAGATAAAACAAGAAATAAATCAGGTCAAATGAAGTATTTATCAGGAAGTCCTCAGTATAACAACTGTGAGAGGTAACTGAACTTGCATTCTCAGCTGGTTTGCTGTCCTTTAGGGCTTGGTTGCCTCAAACACGAAGTCCACGAGAAACAACGAAACACCCATCCCAAGTAAGATTCCCAGCTGCAGAAACATGTAACCGATACTAGTCGCCAAACCCTCCTCGTGCTTCTTACCGCGATGTCCTGGGGCCAGAAGCATCATGGCGGCACACAGTCCGTAGCCATTGACCAGTCCGAGCAGACCAACAGTTAGATAGGCTATCCAATCAGCTTGCAGTCCGGCAACACAAGGCTCGAAGTAGATAAGTAGAATCGGAACGGCTATAACCAGCTGCACTAGGCAATTGCAGAGAATCGATTTCTTGCTGTAGAGGATCCCAAAGATTGGTAAGTTTTTCCCGATAGCGTCTGCCACCGAATAACAGCCGAAGAGGATGACAATGAACCAGCCTGTCTTGTCGCTAGTCTGCGAGCCTCTGGTCGGAGAAACCGCGGTAGCAGTGTTTAGAAAGCCGGTGGAATTAGAGGGATTGTTGTTAGCGGAAGTGCAGTTGTAATTTCCGTGAAACTGCGAGGTAATGCCCGGAAACAAAGCATTGGAGATGACCAATGTCAGGCAGATTGTTGTGAGTGCAGCCCAGTTATTCCTGATGACCCTCTTACGAGACACGTTGCTGAATTCGTCGCTTTTTAGTAACGGCTGGTTCTCATCCTCGAAGTTCTCTCGATAAGTGGCATTTAAACGTTTAGTGTGCGTTAATTGGCGGACGTGGGCTCGAAGAATGGCGATCAAACAACATGCTATGAAAATTATAAGATCCACCAAGGCCACAAACAAATAGCCGCTGAGGCGGAAACCTTTATCCCTGTCTTTAAGATGTTGAAATGATCCCTTCGAGATACAGCGAATAATGAAAGTCGCTGCAAACGCACACACGCCGCCAGACTGTGCTGCGTGGACTCCAAACTTCGGAAAATGCTTTCCAACGAAGCTGTAAAGAGCCCCACCGCCGACATTTTGAACGACGGTCGCAACGAAGATTACGGCTAACACCGAACCAAACCGAGCTGGTGTGGATAAGATGCCGGTGTCAAGAGGTGTAATGACTACTTCTGCGACCATCAAAACTACCGAGGCAGTCAGTGTGAGGAGTAGCACAGTTAAATGACTCGATTTGGGTGGGAAGGTGACCATCAACACTGCTCCAACGCTCGCGCCAACTCCGACCGTCACACCAACGTAGACCTCGGGTTTGTAGTTGTCAGGGAAAAAGTAGTTGAAATAATCAACGGCATTGAAGCTGAAAAACACAGAGCTTTGTACGGAAGCACCAAGAAACCAGCATGTCAGGTAGAGCTTCCAAGGAATTGCCATCGACGTTCAATTGTTGGTCTGGTTTGTCCGGTACAACAGTTCAATCTGAGGGAACGTGTAAAACGTGGCAAATGAGTGGTTTCGCTTTTTGACCGGCTAGCTGGCTGCTCATGAGCAAAAGCCAGTTATGCAATAAAACCCAATCAATCATTCCGTCAGCAGTGTTTTCCAAGAATCTTACCACCCACATTTTATGTTTGGCTACGTCAGCCGGATATAATTGGAGTGTTGGTGAAGTTAATGGGTAAGTTCGTGGAAATTAAATCGATATCTCAAGGTCACAGGGCTTATGATACTGAAAGGTATTTCGCAACTCAATTCATTGCGTTTCTCAGAATAATGACACACTGACACATTGATTGATGTTCTTCCGTTTCATCGGCGTCCCAGATCTTAAGAATTTCGTTTCAGAAGCAAGTTCGGGTAACAACTTAAGTCAGTTGAATGTGTCACGACTTGTATACTTTAATATATAGAGAAAACAAAACCCAAAACTGGAACAGGCAAAGCGCTGTCAGACAATACGGCAAATTGTTTTCTTATATATACTCCGACATAAATTTCAAAACAGGGACTCGATGTAAATGGACTCGTTGTACCTTGGACTCGATGTACCTCGGCTTATTTCTGGGAAAAACCCCGTGCAATCCCTGCAGCCGGTGTTAAGAGAAACGAAATAGAATATCTGCTTCTTTAACTCATAATATTATCATACATAATACTCTAATTACGCTAGGATGACGGCTGAGCCGGAAATTTGACTTCAAATCGCATAGCAGGGTAATGAACTGAATGTTTCGGTTTTTCTCCATACATAGGAACATAGATATTGAGAAAAGCCCAACAAACAACGCCCCTCGTTACTTTCGTATGGCCGCCTTTCCCTAGCGCTGCTTTCGGGGCATAGCGACGCAACTTTCAGAGCTGTCACCGCTTTGGGACTCGAACTAAAACATGGACCATAGGTGCCTGTCTTGATATAAAATTGTTTTCAATGTACAGAGAGACATGTTATTTAGAAAAGAATATATAGGATATTCTGTTTGAAATAGGGGTCATCTAAAACAAATCAGATCGGTTTTGTGTAACTTGTAGTGTTATTTTCGTTTTTTTCACGTCAAGTTACATTCTTGATGTCGCTACTCTCGGAATTTATTCACTCCTTACTCAGGTTAAACTTCATCGCTACTTTCGGAGAGACAGTTTACACCGTCGGAACTTTAAAAGAGTTTTGCTTCTCAGGGTCACGCGGTCTGTTGTCTTCCTGACGTACCTTGCCTTCCAGACGAACTCGCACAGTCAGACAGTCAGGCTAACAAATCCCAGTTTCAAACTAGTTTTGTGATGTGATCGATGCATTAACTCTCGGCGTAGGATTTTTTGTAACTTTAGCCAGAAAGAAAGAGCGCACAGTTGTGAAAAGTACATTTATTTGGTAAAGCTACGAGAGACTTAATGCTCTGTAAGCCTTCTGTATTTCTCGCACTCAAAGCAATTACATGCGCGGATTCTATTCTATTACTGAACGTTGCTCAGCACTCCCTTATTTTAATCTTGCCTAACTAGTTCACACTACCATTCAACGTTTTCTTTTGTTATCATTCGAAAACGACAAAACCTAAAGATGGCTTTTCGATGCCGTCGTAACAGCCGTTAAAGTACCTCTCCAGCACGGGCCAAGAGCGGTGATACACGACTACAAACTCTTCGCAATTCTTATAAATGCTCGGCACTGCAACCAAAAATGAGAGTTCTTTCAGTAGATACAGAACTCCTTCATTCAAGTCCACTGCATCCCCCTCGGTAATTTCGTTTTCTTTGTCGCAGCCGCCTTTTTCTCGGCCGTTTCTGAGACATCTTAACGCTGCCTCGGTAGACTCTCTGATGTCGTTACGGAACTCATCATTAGCCTTGTACAGGTCTTTGATGTCCACTAGAGCCTTGTCATATTCATGGCAGCTTTCCACGTCCTCCGTCCACCTGATGAAGCTGTAGTTGGCGTGGCAGAAGGTGCTGCCTTGAATAGCTTCGTTGCATTTGTTTCGCAGCCGATTTCCTTTAACGCGCGCAGACTTCTCAGGATTTTTCGAGCCCACCGCTCGGTAGTTATGCTCCGATATCTTGTCAGGAATAAAAAGTAGCACCTGTAAGAGAAAACAGATTAACTTTTACTTAGAATTAACTCACGGGAGGCTAGTAAAACAAGGAAAACTCAACTCGCTCTTCTGCACATTTTTCACTCGACGAGGATTAAAATAACTTACCTGATCTGGATTCTTTCTTGCCGCGAAATCAAAAAGTCGTTCAAGAGTTTCCTTCTTGTAATAGTACGGGTTGCCGGGGCTAATGCCTAACATCAAGGGCCTCTTGTCCTGCAGAAATCTATGGCCATTTAGATAAACTTGGGAAACTTCCATGATCGCGTACTCGATGCTGTGAGAGCCGAACATTTGGAGATGTCTCGTTCAATCTGCTGTTTGCGCGATCAATTTTGTAGCTTTCGAACAGTAGTCACACCCCCAACAAAATTATTTCTCAGTAACCCAGTTTTTATGCATTGCATGATGTCAGGGACGAACCCCGGAAACCAGGCCGGAAATTCTACCGCGGAGATTGAAAAAAAAACTTGATCACACGCAGGTCACGAGATCTGGAAGTGCGTCACCCACATTTTCCAAGAAATAGCCTCGGAAAGAGCATCGATAAAAAGGGTAATCTTTGTGTTACGGCGGCGGGCTTCCTAACAGCAGATGGTTAGACGATCGTCAGGTAAAATTATTATCGGTCTCTAAAATTTAACTGTTCATTGATTTTAGAACAAGATTTGCGAACACCCGGAAAACAGGCCGGAAATATACACTTTGCTGCGATTTAGCAATAAGCTTGATCACACCAAGATCACGAGTTTTAAAAGTGCGTCATCCACATTTTCCAAGAAATACCCCCCCGGAAATAGCATCGATAAAACAAGTAATCTTTGTGTTACGGGTTTAGGTTACTTAACACTGGGCTTAACAGCGGAAGGTTTGTAGACGATCGTTCGGTAAAATTGTCATCGATTTCTAAAATCCAGCGGTTATTCGATTTTGGTATAAGATTTGCAAACGCCAGCTTGGATTTAGAAGATTTCAGTTCAGAGTTGCGATCAAGGCCCAAAGAGAGAAAATGTTTGCAGAATGGAGTACATTCGGTTTGTTCGCCTCCGTCTTCGCAGTACTCCTGTTTGCTCGGCAGCTTCTGTACCAGTGGTTGCAGGTTGGTGTTTTGTTAGTCAGTAATTAATACTAAGAGTTTCAATGTGAAAGTAAGTGCTGGCGTGAGGTAGAAGAAACGCCAGCAATTCAATTTGTGAAAACTGAGTGAACAGCAGTGGAAATGGTTTCTATCTGTGAGGGTAGGAGTGGGGAGATGCGGAGAGGAGACCCCAGTCTGCTTGAAAACGGCGTTATTAACTCAAATAAGCGTGTATTAATTTTAAAAAATCCGACAGAAAGTACTGTTTTTGGCAATGTCGAGTTTGCTCCACATCATTCAGTTTGCCGTACAAACAATGGGATGTTGACATGAAAATGGCCTTGCAGCACATCATTGTTTTGAGTAAACCACATCACTTGATTTCAGTTTGTTATAATATCCATAATTTGTCTTAATGCCGGCCAGCAAAATACAGTTGAATGATCAGTTGTAGGGAAAACAAAGACGCGGGTAAAAATAAAGAAAATAAGGGGGTTTTCGTTTTCGGGTCTGCGTTTTCGGGTCTCTGTTTTCGAGTCTTCGTTTTCGGATCTCCGTTTTCGTTACAACTGTTTGATTGCATGCTTTGTCGCTACATGTATTAGAAAGATTAAAACCGGAGCTGGATATTTCCGGCGAGAAGCCATGACAAGATCACGTTAAATAAAGAAAATAAAGGTGTCATCTTTTTGGGTCTTAGGTCTTGACTTAGGTCTTTGCTTTCGGGGGTCTTCGCCTTCGCTATAATGTGATAAGATTGTTCGCTTTGTCCCGATGGGGAATGTTATAATTGCTTTGTGCTTCGATGTGTATGCGGTGTTGACTTCTGCAGAGTAAATTATAAGTCAAGATATTTGGGATGTGACCTTACTAATGTAATTCTTGGACTCGTAGAATCGATCAATTTGTGCCGTGATCCCAAATCTTGCCATTTGCCGTCGCTGAGCTACATAACTCGGTGGGTGTAAGACTTAAAAATCTTGTTCGAACACTGAGCCATGGTCGTTTTCTGCAAGCTTCTGTTAGCTCGGAGCATGTTTTTTTTTCATGTTTTTCATGTTTTTCATTCATCATGATGCAACAGTTGTTTGTCGTCAAATCAAGTTGACCAGACAGGAGTAACACACAAATAAATGTAGCTAAATAAAGACCTCTTGAATAACATTATGGCTGATTTTTTAGAAGAAAAAAGATAAATTCCTCAACTCAGTGTCAATAACCTCCACACCAAAGCCACAACTTGAGTAGCCAAAAAAACACCCTCAACGCTACTTGCGTCAGTTTTGAAAACAAACGCACTTGTGACTTTACGTCACCCACATGTGTCGAGGACGTCATTCACCCCTGCAAAAAATCTGCGCGGCGTTCGGGTGGGGTGGTGGCAAAATGTGAACAACTCACGGACATCTTGATTTTTCTCGCTTGGGTACGACACATGGAGGCCAAGACAAAATTAGTATGCGTTCTGGTACTCTCGAACGCAATAAAACTTGTCCGGCTGAGTTGTTTGAATAAGGCCCCCAAGTCGGCTAGTCCATTCGACTCATGACTGTAATCAATTCATTTTCGCGTTTATTTACTTTTGCACTTTAATCTTTTCAATTATATTCGAGATGGCTCAGTATCAGTTTACTACAAACAATGCCACTACACCGTGATTTAGCTTTTAGTAGTATCAACTATCACATTATTGAGTTCAATGGCTAAGTTGATTTGTAGCAATTTTTCAAAGTTGAAGCTTTGTGTTTCGTCAGTGTGTTTCGAAGGGAATTCTTTTGGATAGCGCGGCCTTAGAGTTTCCAACTTTTCCTCCATGTGAAACTTAACGGGTGACTAAATGTTTCGTCAATTCTTTGGGGAAAAACTCCTCAGTTAATTGCGTCTGGTAAAAAAGAACGTTTGATGAATGTGATCTAATTTTCCGACATGTGCGCGTGCCTTTTTCAGTTTGCGCGTTTTCTGTTTCGGTGCCATTTTGAAGAAATTAACCTATTCTAGGAATCCGCTTGGCAGCGAACGCAGGTTTTTAGTGAAGGTAACAAATTAACAAAGTGGTGGCCCAAGGGAACTGTCACTAAAGAGTAACAGTACTCCTGAAAATTACTTACAGTGGAACCCCGTGAGTGCGGTCACCTCGTTAATACGGTCAGCTCGTTATTACGGCCACATTTTTTGTCCCTGCGAAACGCCCATACATTTTCTTATAGGAAAACACCATTAATGCGGCCACCTTGTTAATACGGCCAACTGCCACATTCTGAAAACCCTACCTGCATAATCTTTTATAATTTGATTTATACGGCCACTCAAATCAGTTATGTTCATCTTTCCATGATTGTCAATATTTTACACAATGACCGTATTAGCGGGGTTCCACGGTATTATTGTCAGTTTGCCTCCACTTAATATTCAGAATGAGAAGCGAATTCGAGCAAACGTCTGTGGTTACTGCCAGCAATCTTTGTTTCCGTTCCATGAACTTATTTAAGAGGCATTGTTTTAGCTAGAAAGATTGCAAAATGACATCAGGCGTTTTCACTCAAGTACCAATGTGTTTTCTTTGCCTACTTTTCGCAGGTTGCACTGGTTTACTGGCGTGTACCATGGACAAATGCTAGAGGAGAGCGAATGAGAGGTGAGCTACCCAAGTTACCTTTCGGGCACTTTCACCAAGTGAACTTCTTTGGCCGACCGCTGTCCAAGAAGTACGGTCCTATTTACTACATATGGCATTGCTTTACTCCAGTCGTGTAAGTATCATACTGAGATACCTGCAGTGCCAAACTTTGAGACCCCTTAAACATTGCAAAAGCGATTGCTCGAAATTACCATCAGTCTAACAGACGGCTGTAAGATGTTTATTAACCCTCTCACTCTCAAGAGTGCGATGTGGCACAAAATACCATTACATGCTCAATGTCTGATCATTTTTTTTTATCAACTTTGAACGGCAAAAAGGTCTTGGACAGATCTGTCTTTCGAAAGCATAAAATCGTACTTCCTTCCTATATGAGACTTGATTAACCACCCCTACAAACTGTGCAACTTTTTCCTCTTAGACTTTTCAGGTCAAGTTAATATCTGACAATGGTTTAGGGGTATACCTCAACTACACAAGAAGTGAGGTATTTTTTAACGTTTTTCGTTTTTCGTTTTGAATGCTTTTCAATTCCAACTGGGGCTTCCTCTATGGCTGTTAGTATAATGTATATCTTTTATGTATATCTGTTAGTATAATGTATATCTTATAATAATATCTTTCAAACGGGTATACTACGCGTGATCTTCGGGTCTGTAGTCACGTTTTACAGAATATGTGGTTTTCCCCACGGGTGTGAGAGGGTTAAGGGTTCCTATCTATCAGGCCAGCTCTTCTCTCTGAAACTTCAGATTTTCGATAATTCCTTTTCCACTTCTGCCTTAGAGGGGAGGCCACGACAAGTTATGATCATTTAGGAACTATATAACAATTCAGAGTCTTAATTAAGCTGTGTTGATACACGTCATAAACTTTTATTGCCATGGACTAACTATTGCTTTTATGGAGCGTTTTAATTAAATTGAGTCTACTAAAACCAAAGTAATCACCTCAGCCAATCAGAAAGGACACAGACCACAACCATACAATCAACCAATCAAAACTCGAAGTAAATACCTGAGACTGATGCGAAGCAAAGGTTTTACTTCTGATTGGATGAGAAAGGGGCGTGAGGTTTTTTTTAAGCTAATCGCGTTGCGTTGCAATGCAAAACTACAGCAATTGCGAATTACTTTTCGACAATCAAGTGAAAAACGCTCAATCATTCGACACTAGCTGATATATGATTAGAAATAACCCCCTTGAAAGATTTTGGAAAGAAATAAGCTAAGAAGAGGGAGTTAATAAGGATTTTATTGTAGATATTGATGACTTGAACGAGGTCTGTATTGAACATGACAATGGAGTTTCATAAAATAAACTCAATTTTGTGCAAGGTGTACTTAAGGTATCAATAAGGGGAAAATTTGCCATTTTGCATAATTTTATTTTTTTAAGCGGTTGGATAAATCTTAAGGTAATCTTTAAGATATAAAAAACTTCACGAAAAAATATTATATCTGCTGCTAGTTATTGCGCAAGAAAGATTTTTTGCATATTAATTACTTAATTGAGGTTTTCCATCATGTTCTTTTTTTCCAAGCTTTGCTGATAAATATGACATCCATTCTCGGCAAACGAAAGGAATTTGCTTTGCTGTGCCAACTAAACTAACCTGACAGTGTATTCTGTTCCCTTCACAGGATATTAGCTGACGCCGAAGCTATTCGCGCTTTCTACACCGATCACTACTCTCACCAGCGTGATCGTGACTTCACTTGCCTCGGGTCTGTGTTCAAGGACATACTGGGAAATTGCTTAGCAACAAGCTACGGGCGCGAGGAAGTGAGAAGATGCCGTGGTCCTTTCGAAAAACACTTCTCCGCAAGCGCCGCTTCAAACACCTTGTACGTGGTAGGACGTGAGTGTGCGGCCTTCATGAAAGGTTTGCCGATCGGCAAACCTGTCCATCTTCAAGAGGAAGGTCTGGAAAACGTCACCCTCAGAGTTTTAGTGCAAGTGGTGTACGGAGAGGAGGTGCTTGAGAAATATTTTCAACGTGTCCTGGATGTCAGTAACCTGCTTCAAGATGCCGTGAACACGTTTAATCTCGGTGAAACTAGGCTGCCGTTTTATTCGTATCTTCCAACCAAGGCAAACCGTAAGGCGCGCTCGTTTAACAAGGCTTGGGAGTCGTTTAACCAATTCTTATTCACGGAATACGAGGAGGGAAGACTGAAATCTGGCGACGGCTTGTTCTTCACAATGATGGAACAACTGAAGACTCACGCACTCGAACTCGCCGAACAGGAGGTAGGCTAAAAGCTTACATTACTATTCCCTTTTCCTCAAGTCTTAGGTTTTGACTGGGGAACTGCAAAATCCCACCTTGCTACCGCTCCGGGTGGAAAATTTTACAGAACGCGGGAGAAAAAGGGACAACAAGCGAGATCATTGTCAAGTGGCCACAGCTTTGCAAGATGGGAAAAAGGAAAGTACTATGGGCGGAAGGGGGGGGGGGGGGGGGGGGGGGAACCCGGCGGAAAAAGGGCGTGGGAGGGGCAACGGGGGACCCCCTGATGCGCGCCGGGAGGGGGGGTGAGAAGAGGGGGGGGGGGTAGGAAGGGCCCCGCTTGGGGCGGCAGAGTGGCTTTGGCGGGGGGGTGTCGCCCCCCCCCCCCCCCCCCCTTCCGCCCATAGTACTTT
>Ga0126338_10000944_pt1 | contig 17590 bp, 10 predicted proteins | sample OrbCmetagenome_2_FD_92529 | JGI IMG/M metagenome (GOLD analysis project Ga0126338, IMG submission 92529) | Coral microbial communities from Petempiche,Puerto Morelos, Mexico - Orbicella C C metagenome | ecosystem: Host-associated > Invertebrates > Cnidaria > Coral | place: Petempiche,Puerto... | reverse complement strand
CACCACAAATGTGCATCACAAAAGAAACAGAATGACACCTTCTGTGTTGTTGCCATGGCAACACTTTTGGCTCCAGTCTCTTTCTGTGAAAAACCAAATATGCCAATTTGCAACCCTTCGAAAGGGACAGAGGGTCTTGCTCGGAACACACATGATTCCCATATTGTCTTAACTCTCCCCATTAGATTGTTGGGAGTGGATGATCCTTGTTTGAGATAAAATCTGGTAATGTTAGTTTTAATTAAAACAGGACCAGTGACATAACTGTTGTCATGGCGACGGCGCGACGGGTGTCATTTTGTTTCTTTTGTGATGTACACTTCTGGTGCCAAGTTTAAAGAACACTGCTTTAATATTTCTAGAGATATTCTTGATTGAGTGTTGAACTGTTTTAGTGGAACCGCCTATGACGTCATCACATATAATACAAAAACGTAAATATCTCTAAAACGAAAAAAGATATTCCAAAAAGTAAAACGCCATTCTTCTTTACTTTGAAAGGCCTTTCAAATCAGCAGCAATTATTTTTTACTTCATAGGCACTTTAAGCATTACTTTGATGACTACATTGATAAAACTCCCTAAATTCACCCAATTGTACCTAGAATAAGGATCAAAATATTTTCAGGAAAACCATGTGTGTACAAGTAACATAGTATACAGTGGAACAAATTGGGTGAGTGGCCTGCATGTACAAAACAACAAACATTTACAATGGAAATTTTGCAAACCTTAGAACCATAATGAACTTCCAGTGCCAAGTCACTCAATATTTTGCTCTGCTTTTTTACCCTCTCCTCCAGTTTAGTAGATCGGGATGTTTGTCCACCTGCTAAACGTCCAGCCAGAGTTGATGTTGACTCTGGGGGCTTGATACAGCCAGTGAACACTTTAGGCTGTGGTACATTAGTGCAAATGCCTTGCATGGAAAAGGTTTCTGTTGCTGGCATTACATTTTGTGTGTTGCTTGTAGCCATAGATCCAGCTACACTTCCAGCAGCAATCTGTCTTGAAAAAGTGGAATTTAACACAGTTCGGGCAAAGAACAAGCATAGACCAGCCTATGAAAATTGTTCTGCACTTTGGCCAGGGTCTCTAAGTTTGTTCCCAGCAATTACAGTCAAAATGAAGGCTTCAGCTGAAATAAAACTCCTGGAGTTTCTGTCCAGATAAACATCATCGTCTGTCAGCCTGTATTGTTTAAGCATCTCTTCTATTTGTTTATATGCTCCTTTTTTACACTGTCTCTCATTAAAATAGCCAAAAGGACTAAGTCCCTTACAAGCCCCCAGAAATATTTTTGAGCCAACTGTTGTAACTGGAGAAGACATGGGCCAGCCAAAATCTGTGGTGTTCATTGTGTAGAGGTATTTCTGGAAATAAATGAGAGAAAAAAAATTACCAGAAAGCTTCAAAATATCTTGGGCGGTTCATTGTTTCAGTAACTTTATTGAGGCATGAACGAAAAAAGCAAACAAATCACATCGATCTGTAGTGCTCAAGGGGTATCATTTCACATTTGCAGATCAAAATCTCACTTCTCTTTACAATATCAATACTTTGATGGTAATACTACTAGGGAGAATAAAGAAACTTATCAGCTTTTCAGCAACTTTACTATTTAAGATTTATATCCAGTAAACGTGAAAGCAATATCATATTTGGAGTATAAATGATGGGAAAGCTAATTTTGGTGATGCGAAATCTTCAAATTATCAGAACTAAACTAACAAAATAATGTGTGGAAAGTCAAAGGCAAAACTACAAACCATCGGCAGTCCAAATGTTTATTCAGCTGTTATTTACATTAGGTCCACACTGGTTTAAAAATTTATGACACAATCCGATGGTGCGATCAAATTTAGCGATCCCTCTTCAAGGAAAGCTATTTCGTTTATGTTCGTAGTAATACATTTATGGTTGAAAAAAAAGTAAAATCAAAAACAAACACTCACCTTGAAAATAGAGCTCCAACATGGACAGATTTCGAGGTCACCGAGCGCATCGGGCGATCGGCGATGGGTGATCACAAAGCGTTAAAAATGCTTCCAAAACAAAACCAACTCTCCACGCGAATAAGTGGCTACTTAAAACGTTAAAAGCAAGGACTACGTGAGAATTTCCGTTCATAAATACGAAAATATATTACAGAATTCCACAGGGTGGACATCTACTCATCGTAAAGGATTGCTCGCGATTGCGTGTTTAGCACACAGATAAACACTTAGGGCTCTGTTGATATGCAAACGCAGCCTTTGCTCTTTACTGACGAAAAGAGCATTGCACCACTTTCAAAGAATACTAATTGCTCCAATTGTATCTTCATTGCCTCTAAACAGACGCAAAGCGAAATTTTACAACTCCCATTTGGGAATTCGTCAATTCAGATCTTAAGAGACCAAAGCTGGTGGTGAGCTTTTGCAACCTCATTCCCAGGTCATTGTTCCTGCCAAGCATCATGGGTACCCCACTTTTCCCCGGCAACGCTTTTCAGTGGGCACTATTCTGTAATGTAGAAGCATTCAGGCAAAAAAAATTTTGAATTTGGTTGAATCCTTGATTTTCTATGCTCTTTCAAAGTTGCGCTTGAATTGTTGCGCGAATTGAATTGTTGTTTAGGGAATCTGGGGCGGCGGTTGCTGATGACGTCTATCCAGGAACCAAACACAATAGCACCTCATTCAGCCCTCTGTATTTGCTCGAGAAAATGGAAAACAAAACTAATCATTCCAATATATTTTGGGACTAAAATGTCCAAGTTTTGTTTCAAATCATTTCTTTTTCGTCACTGGAGTCAGAGTTAAGTTTTGATTTGGAAGACTCCAAAATAAACTTCGATCGAGCACGTTGGACAACTATGAACTCACTGCTTAGAGCTTTGAAAGCAATTTGCAATATTCCAAGCGACAACGGGGAAGACTTCTCTGTTGACAAGCTGCTTGTATATTCGAAATGGAAAGCTACAATCATGGACAAATTGTGTTGGAAAATGCCAAAAACATGAAATCGTAATCGTAATACCTACAGAATGAGTGTCAACAATCCCATTCCCCCATTCAATGTTGGAAAATGGTAAAATGCAAACTTGTGTTAGATGAAAGTGTTTTGTCAACATTGCTCAGGGGTGGGGAGGGGCAAAAGGTGTATAGAATGATTTTTTTCCAACCCTTGTGACCAAGGTTGTAGATACGAAGTGGAGGAGTAGGCAAACGAAAAGCAGGAAAGATAACTCGAGGACTGCTTTGAGCCGGTTGGATGGTAATTTCGTCACCTAAACACAAGATTCCCACGCGTGCTTATAGCCAGTTTAAATTTGCCCTGAGCGAGAATGTATTTCGTAAAGAAATGCTTGTTCTATTAAATCCAGTGTGTGTTTTACTTTCTGGAATGCTTCACGTCTGTAAGAGCAACGTAAGTGTTGCAGTTTTCGAGACTTGTTGACCTCCACAGGTAGGTACTCTTGAGGTGTCTTTGAGCAGCTCTTTGTTATAAAATTTGATCCTATCGCAGAAGCGAGCTTCTATTTAACGTTTAGTCCATCAACTCAATGGATATAAAGCTTGTTTTGACTCAGTTCTATTTAAGAATTGGCCCGGCCCATACTTTGACTGTGATTATAGAGAGCTTAACCAAACTCTAGTTTTGATGGATTGAAAATCGTAGAATTGATTGGACCTGTATTTTTGAAGCTGTGGGAAGCGAGACAGAAGGAAACATTTCATACAATTACCTATTTTGCTTTGTCACACGTTGTAAGTCGTAACTCCAAATAACTAAGGTAAATTTTTCTCAGTTTGCAGTGAAATTCGTCAGGTATGCGAAAAGGATGTGTTCCCCAAGTTGTCTACAAATAATGTTATGCGGTCATATTTTTGACACTATTGCGCAGAATGTTTGTCACACTGCTGATTTCCAAACCTTTGAAAAACTCTGGGAGTCTAACAATTTTTTAACCTTGTAATTCCAAAGGATTAATCTTCGACTTTTATCTAACTCAAAAGAGAAATAAGTGTTGGTTGGCGGCGTACATCTGCTACCTATTCACATATTAGTGTATTGGTCATAACTCTTCTTGATTGATCACACAACTTTGCTGGCTATGTTATAAATACTGCGGGCTTGGAAGATATAGGTTTTCCATAGCATTTCTACAAATTGCTGGTTGACTTTAAGCAGAAAATTTTGAAAACAGAGTTTGGAAGTCTGTAGAACAGACTCCAGTGCAAGTTCTTCGATGGTTCTCGCAGACTCACTTTGCTTGTTTCGGTTCGACTAAATCAAGCCATCGTTTACTTCTTTATTGTACCATTGACCGATCATTGCCAGTAAATTGTACAGGAGATCTTTCTTTAAATCTGAAACATTGCTGCAACAGCCGATAGCATTTCTGGAAGGCATTTCTGCACACTTTTCCAATGTGTATTGCACCATCCTGAAGGAAATGAGAGGACATGAGATATTCAACCTTCCTGGGTAGACATCACAATAGCCACTGGACCCATCGTCCTCAAACTCAGTCCTGAAACAAAATGGCGGTGTTTTGATGCTATTTTTGAGATTTTGTCGGGGCGCAGAAAATCGAGGATTTAAAGTGCCTATGAAGTAAAAAATAATTGCTGCTTATTTGAAAGGCTTTTCAAAGTAAAGAAGAGTGATCTTTTCCTTTTTGGAATATCTTTTTTCCTTTTAGAGATATTCACATTTTTGTATTATGCAGATGAGGAAAGTGATGACGTCATAAATAGTTCCACCTAAACAATAAAATACTGAATCAAGAATATCTCCAGAAATATTGGAGCAGTGTTCTTCAAACTTGGCACCAGAAATGTAGATCACAAAAGAAACAGAATGGCACCATCTATGTTGTTGCCATGGCAACACTCTTGGCTCCAGTCTCTTTCTGTGAAAAACCAGATAGCCCCATTTGCAACCTTTTAAAGTGGGACAGAGGGTCTTGCTTGGAATACACATGGTTCCCATATTGTCTTAACTCTCCCCATGAGATTGTTGGGAGTGGAGATCCTTGTTTAAGGTAAAATCTGGGAATTTCAGTTATAATTAAAACAGAACCAGCAGTATAACTATTGTCATGGCAATGGCATGATGGGTGTCATTTTCTTTCTTTTGTGATGTACACTTCTGGTGCCAAGTTTAAAGAACACTGCTTTGATATTTCTAGAGATATTTTTGATTGAGTGTTGTACTGTTTTAGTGGAACCACTTATGATGTCATCACTTATGATGTCATCACTTTCCTCATTTACATAAAACAAAAACGTAAATATCTCTAAGACGAAAAAAGATATTCCAAAAAGGAAAACGCCATTCTTCTTAACTTTGAAAAGTGTTTCAAATACGCAGCAATTATTTTTTACTTCATGGGCACTTTAACAGAATCCAATTTTATTTTCGCAGAAGTATTTTAAATAACAAGTAGATTCATTTTAGCGGAAAAAAAAAGGGGTTAGGTGCACTTTAAGACAGAATAGAGGCAATTACAATGCTCATATGAGATTATTACAAGACAGTGTTTCCGAGATAAAGTGGTGGTATGATAATATACTGACCGTTAACTATCCCATATTATAACTAATTCAAAGGTTGATGTAATCATTTATACTGATGCATCAACTAAAGGATGGGGGGCAGTCAGATGCAGAGGAAAGAGGTGGTAGATGGTCAGGTGAAGAGGCAAATTAGCACATTAACTGTTTGGAGCTGTTGGCTGCATTTTTTGGACTTAAGGCATTTTGCAAAAATGAGCGAGGCATCCATGTCCAGACCTACTGGGATAACTCTATGACTGTGAACCATGTTAACGCTATGGGGGGTACACATTCCAGAGAATGTAATACTATCGCTAAAGATATTTGGCAATGGTGCATAGATAAACAAGTATGGTTAACAGCTGTCCATATTCCAGGGACATAAAATGTTGAGGGCAACCGAGAATCACGTGTTTTCTCAGACATCAAGGAATGGATGATAAGACCTGGCATATTCCAGAAGATTACAGATATCTGGTGGAAACCCTCCATAGATCTCTTTGCATCCAGACTAAATCATCGGGTCTCATGTTATGTATCCTGAAAACCTGATCCAGGGGCAGCTTTTATTGATGCTTTTTCTATCACATGGGATGAACAGTTTTTCTATGCTTTTCCCCCGTTCAGTTTAATTGGCTGATGTCGACAGATTCGGCAGATGGCTTCATGATAGTCCCAATATGGCCAACCCAAAGTTGGTTCCCCAAACTTCTTCACATGTTAGTGGATGTTCCAAGAGTACTACCGTCACAAAAATAGACTGCCTTACAAATGCCAGGGATGAAACAAGAAGTTTACCCCTTAATCAAGAAAATGGTCCTGATTGTTTGCAGATTGTCTGGCAGTCCTATGAGACACGGATTTTCTTAAAAGGCAACCTCTATTATCTTACAGTCTTGGAGGAAAGGAACCACTAAGCCGTAGTCCTCTTACATCAAAAGATGGGCTTCATATTGTCATCAAAAACAGATTGATCCAGTTTCTGCCACTGTTCCCCAGGCGCTAGATTTTTTAGTGGAGTTATCTGAGACAGGCATTGGTTACAGTGGCATTAACACTGCAAGGTCCTCTCTATCCAATGTCTTAAAAACCTGTCAAGGGGATAAGATTTGGAGCACAAAAAAGTTTAAAAAGGTTTTTGAAAGGAGTTTACGAAGCAAGACCCTCAAACTCAAGATATTCTGTGACATGGGATGTGAACAAAGTCATGAACTATCTTAAGTCAATCTTTACAACAGAGTACTCTCTGAAAGATCTGACATTAAAACTGGTCACCCTAATGTCTCTGGCATCAGCTCAATGGGGCTGAACGATTCATTACTTATCTTGGGAGGACATGGTTGTTTCAGAAACTTCTGTGACTTTTATCATTTCTAAACCTTTGAAGCAATCTAAACCAGGGTCTAAACCCACTGTTGTTGAGTTTGTAGCATATCTGGATAATCACAACATTTGTGTTGTTACTACTCTGAAGGCTTGTCTTGATCGCACCTCTGCCTTATGTGGAGGTGCACAACAATTGTTTGTTAGTTACTCCAAACCATTAAAACCTGTTTCTCGGGACACCATCAGTACATGGGTCAAAACAGTTATGGAAAAATCTGGGATTGATGTAAACCTTTTTAAGCCACATAGTACTAGGGCTGCCGTAACGTTTAAGGCATTTTGAAATCTGTGTCACTATAGCATATCCTATCAGTTACATGGTGAAGCTCATCTGACACATTTGCCACGGTTTATAAGAAGCCTGCTGTCAACACAGAGAACTTTTTTTTCTACCGTTTTGTTACAAGGTTAAAGACACCAAACTGCTTTGGCTATGAAATATGTTTTTTGGTGTTTGTTATTTTGTTCATGTGTGCAGTGTGCTTCCAAGTCTCATGTGAGCCCTTAGTGTGGTGATGGAATAGAATTTGAAAATTAAACAAAACTTACCTGTAAGTTGAAGTTTAATTGTAATTCTATCTGTTACCAAGCACCGAGGGATTACATGCCCTCTCTTGTTAGCCCCACCCACGTTTTAACAGGGAGTTTCTCCACTGCACACATGATAAGTGCTTCAAAACTGAGTTCGCACAGGCACAATGCTATCTCAGGTAATCACTCAGTGCCTGGTGACGGATACAATTACAATCAAACTTTAACTTACAGGTAAGTCTTGTTTAATTTTTGAGTTATTTTTTTTGTAAAAAAGATACCTCTTAGTCAATGGGTCTGGGGTATGTTATGAGATTATAGAGCACATTCTGCTCCTTTATTCTCCAAATTAGGAATTTTAGACATTTATCAAATCATCACGTTTCAAATAGCTAAATTTATGTACTATTATCATAACAACCTGTCGGTTCCATTGTTTTTGAACTTGTTTTTTACAAACAGTCAAATTCATGGCTATAGCACCAGAACAGCCAATAATTATCGCGTGCATCATTGCCGGACTAATCTCAAAAAATTCACAATTCTTTACAAAGGTCCAAAGATCTGGAATTCCCTTCCTGTTACAATCACTTTATTGTCAAGTTTTCCCAATTTTAAGAAAAAACTGCTAGAGTTTTAAGTGAAATAATTAATGAACTGGCAAAGCCGCACACTGTTGCACCATTTATGTAACCGTATTGTTACATACGAGGTGGCCTCAACTAAAAGCCTGATGGTTTCTAGAGGTCACCTCGCCTCACATTAAAACATTTATAGATACTGTATATTAAGTAAAAAAGGCAAATAAACAATGAATGAATGAATGAATGAGTGGATGAGATTTTCTTAAAGGTTTGTGGTATGGAACCTCTTTAAATATTCCTAAACACTCCATGGCGGCAGGTTAAATTGCAAATTAATTAGATTAGGCTTTGAGGCGACACACTAGTTCTTTCGTTTTGAAACAGATCCCTTGCGGGGTTTAAAGAGGTTAACTTAACATCTCATAAAGTGACAAAACATTTTGTGTGACTGACTTTTTGTCACCAAAAAAAATTCTCAGACATCTATACAGTTTTTCATGTGTCTGGTTGTTTCAAGTCTCAAGTTAGGTAGCGCTGTTTACCCTCCATAATGTCTTCTCATTTTAATGGGTTTTGATATCAATATTAATTTGGCCGTCGATAAAACCAGGAACATGGAACATTCCGGAACATCCCGGAACATTGAGTAATTATCATAATTACGGGAAAAATATGTAAAAGAAAATTTTAGAAAATTAAATCAAACAAAAATAAACTGGTATCAGCTCAGAAAATAGAAACAAAACAAAAACAAAAAAAGGAAAAAAGAAAGAAAAATGAAAGTAACTGCAATGTGTGAGGGCTAGCAGCTAAGAAGAGTAATCCATTCCTTCCAGTCGTTCACCATCAGTTTAATCACGCGACTGTCCTTTATTCCCAGATTTCGTTCTTCACAGAAAACTAAGGTGGTGGCATTTGAACTCCTTAATCAGACCTAAAAGTATGGGTACACGAATGTGATTTCTTTATTCAATTCATTACTTCGATACAAAGATATGCGTATACACGATTTCTCATGAAGAAATAGTTTCTCCGTGAGATAGAAATAGAAACTCTTTGGCATCGAGTTTCTTGTCTAAACTAGTACAGACTGCTCTACCTCTGATGACAGTGTAAACAAATACAAACAAAATTTAAAAACATTTGGCGACGCGCGCTGTCTTGCAGGGTCGCTGGTCAAAACTTTATTGTCTCTAGAAATATTTGTTACAAGCGTTCGCGATCTGAAATTGAATTCTAAGTGTCGCCAACAGTTCAAATGCATCTCCTGGAAAATGTTTGTCCAGTACAAGTTAATACTTAATTAACTAAAAATACTTTTACCGCAGGCTATAATCTATTCATCGCTAGTTCAACTTCACGTGCAGATCGTTATCTGACATTCAATCAAACTTAGTTTTCTATCGAGCCATGAATGAATATGCAATGCTCTCTACCCCTCTGCTACCGACTCCCCTATCCCCAATAATATCTTTTCATATTTCAAGCTGATACCAGTTTATTTTTGTTTACTTTAGTTTTAAAAATTTAATTTTACATATTTTTCGCATGATTATGATAATTATCTGATGTTCCGGCAAGTTCCGGAATGTTCCATGTTCTGGGTTTTATCGACGGCCTGTTAATTTGAACTGGTTTCATGGAATATCAAAACTGAAAAAAAAACTACCATCATTGCTGGCAAGGCAATGTTACTTTCTACGGCAACTTTGTAACTTGATACTTTTGTTTTCCTCGTAGAGGTATACAACACGAAACTCTTGTTTTCTCGAAAAAATAGGGCGATTTGCTTTTTCTTCATTGCTGGAGATAAATGGTATAATGTCAAATATCTGGTGAATAAAGGAAGAACGATTTTGTTTTCAAAACCCCAATTATCCTTTCACGGATAAACACAAACTAATTGTCACGTCTGACATGTCGAGTCATAGAATAGCGCATTCTTATTCTGTCGCCACCCTTCCCGTAAACAATAAAACCACTTCAAATTAATACACAATGATATCGATTTTAACAAACTATTTTCAACAACTGACTCTGTAAAGCTGGTACACTAACTTGGAACAAACGCCTGAACAACTACCAGCACCAGGATCGAAACCGACCAATGACAGATGAAAAACTTTACGAGTCTTACAGCCAATACCATTATGGCTATAAAGAGTCCAGTGAGTGCTGCTTCCTCCAGGGGTTTTAAATTCACCAAAAAAAAATAACTCTTGCACACCTTGCGTGCCTGTGTTTAAATTTTGCCAGTTGTTTGCTGTAGTCTTCGAATTGGCCCAAATCATTGTGGAATCATTCATTGTAAAATTTTTATTGTCTTTTGTTTTCCGGCAGGGAGGCCAAGATGTTGTTGACCTTGGTGCTGCATCACAAAAGGTTGAGCTTCATATTAGCAATCTTCTCTTATGGACACCTCAATAAGTTAGACACAAGTAGTGTTAGTGGCTCACTTAGGTCAGATGCAACAGTTGGAAATGGCTTCTATTATTACTCCATGTCAAATTCAAATGTTCAATGAGATGCAGCGAAATCTGATTGGCTCATTCAAATTTGTTCGTTAGTAACGTCATTTGATGGACAGTTTGGAATTGTCATGGCAACATACTATAGTTTTATGGGCAGTGGCTGTTTACCCGCCGTTGCTTGATCGGTGTTTGTCGCTAAGGTAGACGAAAGCATGAATACGCGTATTCATGCTTCTTCTCTCTATTGCACTGAAACACCATGGCCTTCGGTCCATCAACCGTAATCAGCCACCACCTGTCAGATAGGATCGTCAGTGTTGTTAACTAAAGGGTGGAGTTGTTTGAGCGCTTCCTCCTAAACGTAAGTAAAGGTAAAGGTAAAGGTAAAGTCTGCGTACGAGCCAAGTGGCCCTTTAGGCCGGAGCTTATCCCGGTTACTGTAGCATGAAGCAACTAGGAGTATATCTACTCCCCCTTAATGGGATGCCAGTCCATCGCAGGGTTACCCCCAGCATTAAGTTCGGCAATACCCATTTATACACCTGGAGAGAGGCACTGTGAGAGTAAAGCGTCTTGCCCAAGAACACAACACAATGTCCCCTGTCACAATATTGTTCCCATGAAAATATCGGCTGCCCTTAAAAATATGCTATACTTGACTAGAATTTAATTCCATTTCCTCACTTCGATTCAATTAACCCTTTGAATACCAAACTTTTGCCAAAAAATACCGTTTTTAACCGTTTAGTCAGGTTTTTTAGCTGCCATGACGCTAAATAAGCCTAAGTTGTGCTAAAAAAGTTTTTTTTTTGCTAAAAGGAGAGCTTTTTCGAGGATTAGGTACAAAACTGAGCAAAACTTCAATTACGGGCATGCGCATAAGACAAAATTTGGACTTTTTTTTTTTGCCATTAACCGTTCTCAATTTCGTTTGTTGGCCCTTTCCTTTCTGTTTTTCTCTGCCCTTTTACACATGGCTACCTTTTGCATTGTATGTTCTTTCTGGCTGCAGTGAATAGTTGGATGTTAATTACGGGCGAAGCCTAGAAATGGACCTTGATCAATCATAGGCGTTGTGGACCATTTTACCACCGTTTTTGCACCAAAACTGATAACGTTTTTCGATTTGCGACGTCGGAATGTCGTCGATATCTAAACCTGACCATTGTGCGGAAACGGCTAGCCTAGCACTACTATCAGCTTATCAAGAATATCTGATGACATTTAAATTGATGACGTCACAAGTGGTACAAAGAACACGACCATTAATTACGCATATATGCGTAGTTGGTATTCAAAGGGTTAAGGGAAGACAAGTAAAAAGCTGATTGAAATGTTAGTTAAGGTTACAGTATACCTTCAGGTCGGCAGTTTCTTCAAATTTGGATTTTTGGGTCAAAGTAGTGGTCGAAGAATAATCTAATCCCTGAAAAAATTTTTTAAAAAAGACTAAATATTGGCGGAGAAATGGCGGTTTTACGTTTTCGCCGGAAGTAAAAGTTTACATCTTGATTGACAGCCCTATGGCGCGTATGCAATCAACCGGGACAATTTTCGCGGAAATTACCTGTACGGATGTCACGAATTGACTACTCAGTTTATCAGCTTTGTTGTTCTGACTACCGAGCATTTTTGGTATTAGGTGTAATTCTATTAAGTTATAAGTAAAGATAGACCACGTTAAAAACATGGACCAGTTCGAAAAAGCGAAAACAGCGAACAACGAGTGAAAATACAATGAGTGAAGAAGCGAAAGTTCGCCACGCGGATGAAGCTATAGCTATCATATAAGGCGGGTAGAAAAATCGAGGTAAGAGAAAAGATGGGGAACTTGACAGCAATAACAGGGATGTTGACAGAGACTCCGATGATTCCGATATCGATGAATCGTTGGACTCATTGACACCCATTGCAATATTATCCATGCACAGTTGACCACGCACAGTTGCTCCGCCGCACTTTCTTTCATCTGTTTTCTTCACCTAGCTACTCTAGCGTTCGTATCCTTTTTCGTCTTCCCCATTTTGCCAGAGTGACCAGCTTCAAGAAAAACCGAGCAACAGAAAAATTATCTCTCGGCCTTCGGCGCCTTGAGCGCATTGCGAAACACAAGGGTTTTTTGGAGATTCTATTCAACAGGAGGTTAACAGTAGTAAACTTTCCCTGCACTGATTGGCTCAGTTATCTGAGAACCCAGTTGAAGGCGTTTGTGGGCGGAGTTTGTTTGTAAAGCAGGAGATTTTTCTTAGCGCTGTTTTCTCGAATAATTTTTTTTGCTTGAAGCAGACACTTTAAAGAGTTATAACTCAAAGGGAATTTGTTCAATTGCCCTCAAATTTGGACAGTAGCTAGTTTAACGTATAAACTACAAACATGTGTCTGCGAATTGTTAATTTCGAAATATTTTTTCTTCGAGGGCGTTTTTTGTACGATCACTCTACATTTTTTTCGAAAATGTTCTGTAACCTTTTAATGCAGTTGAATATGGCAAAACGCAGACACGTTTTTTAAGCGCTCCGGGCCCTGAATCCGAGGAAAAAATGAAATTGGCGAAAAACAAAAATCGCTTTGACTTGTAGCTTTCGAAAGGGGATTCAGGCGCTCGCATTTAGTGGTCGTGAAAAATTCGACAATTCATTTTCTTTCAAAATTCTTGCTATAGTTTGATAGCCAGCTCTATAAGCTTTAATTTGATGTTAGGGTTTAAGTATCTACCGCTTAAACTGTGCGTGCTACATCGCTTGCACGCGAGACACCCCTGAAGGTATACCGTAACCTTGAGCGCCGGCACCCTATAATCTCAGCAGTGTAGCCAAATTGTCGGCTATCAAGTCACCTGAAACAAGTCGGATTCATTTCTTTTAGTTATATCTATCTCATTCCCCGGCACATTTTCGCGAGTATTAATTTTCGTCTTTGAAAAAAATTCGGTAAATTAAGTACCGGAAATTTAGTACCCGTTCAAAAAGAACTCTGACACTTGCAAAGAGGTCCTTTTTAAAATAACTTTTGGTACCTTTTTCCTCAAGCGAGCTAGCAGTCATAATTTAAAAACGTCTTTACAGAACTGAGCTTTGTTTGTGTGAAGTATTTTGTTAACTTTTTTGTGTTTACGACTGATGCTCTCTTAATTGAACCCTTAATTAATCGTGAAGGACTGATTTTGTTAAAACTGATGATCTCTAACATTTTGTGATATTAAATACCCTTTAAACCAATTTCCATGAAATCGCAAATATTAATTCTCGCGAAAAATGATCTTGCCATTTTTGAGAAATTAAGTTCGCGTGAAAATTATTGAGAATAAGGTAAATAAACTTAAGTTCTAAATCTTTTTATTATGCGAACATTTCATGTGGACATTTAATAGGAACCAGTGGCAGATCCATACCATGACCTCAAAAGCTGGGGATCCAGCTTGAAAGAGCACATGACTTAAAATGTTTTCGCTACGAATATAGCAGCCCTCAAAACCGCACCTCTCTCCTGGACCCGCCACTGGAGATTATTGTGATTATATATAGTTGCCAAGTTTAAACTGCATGATATAGTTTCAAAAATGTGTTGACTACTGAATCATCTCAGATGATAAAAATTAAGATTTAAGTGATATACTCAAGATAAATAGTAGCGTTGGGAAGCTTGGCATCAGATGCTGGTCACGTCGTAGTAGTTTGTAAATCCTTTTTTAAGTACATAATATAAAGAGAAAGACGAAATGTCTTAGATTCGTACTACAATCAACTCTCTTTGAGTGGACCCCGCTTTACTGTGTAAGATGGACAATGATAGCTGGTCGGAGCTGAATATCCTTTGTGACACTGTAACGAAACTCCCTATAAGGCGGTCACCTTGTAACCTCTCTAAGCTGGTCGGCAGACTTTCTTTTGGTTAACGTCCGGAGGAAAATGCCTCTCGGGATGGACCTTAAATGTGCAATCTTTGTACAATGAATAGATTTTGGACCGTATGACTTAAAACGAAAATCTAGTTGCGGATTTGATTGAAATCTTTCAGTGTGTCTAAGACATCAAGCTTTCCTAAAAAAGCAATAAATTTTATGAGATTTTTCGCGGCTTACGTACTGTGCATGTACGAAAAGAACCTACCCTTCTCTTTGCACTTTGACATAAACGTTACAGTTTCACTGATCACCATCGAAGACGGTAGCGTACCTTAACAAAGATCTTGTTTCAGTTCTAACGTCGCGTTCAAGTTACTTTAGCTTTCTATTAGGCGGACGCCTTTCTAAAACGGAGAGCTGGAGATTGTCCCGAGGTTGTCCGGATTAAAAAGAGTTGACTGTATATGGATCATTTCTCAGCCTTTAAAGGCTTCATTAGTTTCATTGGTCATTAGTTAAAAAGTGGGTTTAACCCATTGACGCCTGTGCCGGCCGTGACGAGCATTTGCCTTTGTGCCACGTCTGGCATTATTACCTTTGGCCAAAATTGCCATCGCTTATACTCAAATTCTACAGGAGGAAAATATCTTTCCAGTGATACCCAGATCTGAGTGATTGGGTCCATTAAGCCTGAAATATGCACGAAAATGCTCAGAAATTTCAGTGAAAAACTCAGAGTAATATTTCCCTCGACTTACTTGGCTACTCCGTGGTAAGAATTGCCCGTCTCGACGATGCTTTCTCGGGGAATCCTTAAACTGGAAGCAAGCCCAGGAGAAGATCAACCACTGAAGCAAAAAAGTATAAGAAATGGAGAAAGAGGAAAGGCGAAAAAAAAATAATAATAAAAAGCCTAAAGACGTGGGTCACTTCGAAATTTTGATTTTTGTGCATGGCCGAGCAAAAATGTCATAAAACGAGATGGTAGAGGAAAGAAAGGCATGCTGTCATGTCACGAATGTCGTTTTGAGTAGAGTGGAGCTAATTTGGTCCATATCCAGGCTGAAAATGTCCAAAAAGTTCGTTTTTTTGCCAAGAAGTACCAGGTGTTAATGGGTTAAGAGGATTCTAGTGATGCTCTCACGTAAAGGGTGTAAGTTGATTAGCAGACCTCGTATTCTATCAGCCGTGCTAGGTTGCCACAAAATTTTTGTTTGCCGATGTTGGCCTATACTTATTACTTGGTTCAATCGTGGACGAGCACTGTCGACCGATGGAATACCCGAGGGCGTACTATCAGCCGATAGTGCCCGCCCAGCGAACTAGGACAAAAGCAGCTTGCTCCTACGGTTTTTTTAGAAGATAACAGGAAGTTACTCTACTATGTGTATTTCCATTAAACGAGAGCATGAAGAAGTGGTTTTAAACCTGAAAAAAGTGGAACGGAACATACGATAAATCGGCAAATAGCGGCGAAGCAGTTGGAAGTTGTGGAGTAAAGCCTCGTTCTATTTCTTGTTTTGCACATATTTTCAAGTCAGCAGTTGAAAAACAATTGCTTGTACGCGTACCAATAATTTCACCCAAAGAAGGTTATCTCGTTGCAAACCACGAAAGCTGCAGGCACCTCATCGTAAAATTTTAACAAAAAAAAACAGTTGTGTCGTTTTCAGTTCGTTAGGCATGCCACTACGGGAAAATTTAGTGGTGAACTAGGATAATAGGTGTCTATTCTTTACTCTAATCTAACCTGTCTGATTATGGGTGTAGAACTGTAGTAGTGAATTATAAAGGTAATACAGTGTTATGCCTTGGGCCTGTGAATTCATAGTTGCCCTTGGAAATTTTTCATTGTGCTTATTTCTCTCACTTATATTTGACGGTAAAATGTAAAACAATTCATTTTACGCTGGTTTTCACTAGCGCATAAGCACAACTATAAGCAGTGGAGGGCTTTTATCCATTCTCGTCCCCAGAGCCGGGTTTTATGTCCTTATGCTGATCTTCTGGTGTCCTAACTTGCTTATGCTTATTCGTTAATGAAACCGGCATTTAAAGAAGCTTGGTAATTTAAGAAAACGTTTCGAAATGAGAACTTGCTTGAGTTTTTTTTTTCCTTAATGCTTTGCAGTATAAATTCAGGAGTTATTTGCTTTATGTAGTGGCATATTTGTTCTTTGCTGTAATCTAACTAATTGGATTATATGTAATAAAGTTATTTCATAACTTCTTTTCCTGTTTGATTAGCTGATTGTGAAGTTGCTATTTGATTTTTTGCCTCTGTTTTCAAACGAGTCTACGTGCGAAACTATTCATATGGAGATGTGTTTCACCTGCACGCTTCTGTTATGTTTTGCTTAAACAGGAAGCCCTGTGGTCTCTAAGACAGAGTGTTTGTATCACAGGGCAGACAGTACAATTACAAAACAGACATGGTATGGTCTCTTTTTTTGGGAGCATTAAGTTTGTAGCGGAGCTCCGGCGGCCCGAAGGGCCGCCAAGCGGAGCCCCATACTCATATGGGAAAGAAAGGGAAACCCATGAATGAATTTTCTCATGGTTTTCATGGCTAGCGGTTTTGCTCGTGGGCGCGTACGCACGAGGACGACGACGACGACGGCGACGGCGACGGCGGAGTTGCCCAACATGGCGGCCATACTCCAGCTAATAGGTCGACAGAGACATGCACCCTCGGTCTCTAGCAAAAGAGTGCCATTTTTCTTGGCGGGATTTTTAAAGAAAAGAAAACGTATTTCTATTTGTTATGTCGATAAACGATAGCGGAGGTTGATCTGATGGGGTTGCACTGAAGGAATTAAAAAGAAAGCAAGAATTTAAAACAGGCAAAGAAGTAGCGAAGAAGATCGCGAAAAAGAGCGGGCCAGCGCTGGGGAAGGAGGCGAAACAGTACTGAACAATGTCGTGAATTATAGCGAGTCAAGGGCTAGAGAAAGGAAGTGAAATAATACCGAACAATGCCGTTAACCAAAGCTAACGAGGGCCATAGATAGGATGTGAAAGTACTCAGAAGACTACAGTGCCAAGTTTTTAAAATTCGCGCGTTGTGACGTTGTGCAGCCGTGCAAGAAAAGTCACATGATTTGCTCAGGTGATGAACAAGAGAAATCAAACATGTCCGAGTGTTACAAAACAGTAAACACAGCGGGAAAAAGTGGTTGATTCGTTGATCTGTCGAAAAGATTAGTTCAGTTCAGTCTTCACAACTTT
>Ga0126338_10000943_pt1 | contig 17601 bp, 4 predicted proteins | sample OrbCmetagenome_2_FD_92529 | JGI IMG/M metagenome (GOLD analysis project Ga0126338, IMG submission 92529) | Coral microbial communities from Petempiche,Puerto Morelos, Mexico - Orbicella C C metagenome | ecosystem: Host-associated > Invertebrates > Cnidaria > Coral | place: Petempiche,Puerto... | reverse complement strand
TCAGAACAACTTGTTTTACACAACAAAAGCAGTGAGGTCTGTATCAAAACAAGGTCAACTCTAGTCTCGCTGCCATACAAAGGCCAGGTCACTGAGCAGACAACTGTAAAATGGTCTATTAACAGAAGCGTAAGAGTTGCTCGAGTTGATAGCCGAGAGCAACTCTAGCTTCTTGAGTGCTCTCTAAACTTTCCAAGTGCATCCATAACTCGATATAAGCACAGCTAAAAGCATGAACCAATTCTTTTATAACGTGGCGACAACAACTTGGGCGCTAAAACATGTTTTATTTGTGATTGACTACGAAGTTTTCACAGTGCACGAAGGAACATAAAGGTCATTAGGATCCTAACACGCCACAATAAGTTGAGCAACGGTTGAACGAAAATGCTTAACCTGGTTTTCTAAAATTGTCAACGGAAAATTCGCTTCTTCGAATTAATAATTATAATGAAACTGTAGGCAAGCAAATTAAAAAATACTCGGTGAAAATGCAGACAAACAAAATCAAAATACTCAGGTTTAAGTAAACATCTTAGCTTGCCGAAAAGTCAAAGGCTCGAAGTAGAGTTTGGATTGTTCAGAATAATCTTCACTTTGCCGAAACTTAAATAAAAGGAACTTGCACTAAACTCGACGGAAATTTAGCAGCTAAACTGAAACTGCACGCGTCATCTTGTAAATGTTATAATAAACCATAAAGGAACAAGGATGGCTAAGAATGAAGAAGATTATCATGGATTACAAACGAAGACCTTGCAACATTTAGGGTAAACTTTTCAAGATGCACAGAATGTTATGCAGCTGCTTTAAACAATTCCACATGAAAAACATGATTTCGAGAGCTTCGACAGTATTGACCGCCGCCGCAAGTTTGGAATTTTATTTTTGGGGACTTGTCAGACAAAAATTAAGCTGAGACACGACCTGTAGTAATATTAGGAAATCTTCATACACTTATCGAAAGACTATCCCGACTGAAAAGGAATAGTTTGTTTGCGCACGCCAATTTAATGGCCGATTGGTCTGTCAAACAAGCCGTGGCCAGCTTAAAATTTATAAAAACTTGCTCCAAATTTGTAAGGGAGTAACAACAACATGCAGTAATTGTGCGCGTAACTTAACTTTGCACATAAACAAAACTTTGTTTTGGTTAATTAACATTACGGACGAAAATTATCTTTCCAAAGAAAACAGTTTTTGAGAAGTCAATTCCAAATCGATTGTGGGTTGGGAACAACCGTGCGCGCATAATAACAAAAACAATGAAATATTATTCATTGCATGAATACATGTATGTTTGAAAAGTAAAGAATAAATTAATGAAGATTTGTTTCGACAATGTGATAAATTTGAGACAAAGAAATTTGCTTACTTCTGAAAGATCTCGATGCAAACGACATCACCACTAGCAGAAAGACAAAGCGGACTGCTACCCGATGTTTTATGCACGAAAGACAAAACTTAGATTATTTCCTTGGCAAGGACGTGTCTGATCAACAAAACCAGACGCCTACTTAGGATTCAGCTGACGTTTTTTATTATTATTATTATTATTATTACTATTATTTCTTTTCGTGTATTCTTACTAGCGTATGCTTGCTGACACCTCTTGACGTAATTGTTAAAGTAAATGTCACGAAACGGAACTTGCGGGCATCAAATTTTGAAGTATTATCTTGATGGGTAACATGCTTAAAAAGGTTAGCAATCTCCCATAGTAACCGATTGATGCTATCGTTTTATCTTTTTTCTTGTGATTTGGAAAGGCCATACTTCCTTATCTTAACTTTTTCTAGGTTTGCCTTTGAGTTAACTGAAACAAATAGCACATCTATGGATCCTCTGATTCCTCCCCCCTTGGCGTTCGTGGCAGGCACTTTAACGACTTTAGCAGTCAAAGCCGCCATATTGGTTATACAGTTATATTCGGATAGAAAAGAGTAAGTTTTTTTTTAAATATATCCATATCAGCAGAAAAAGTAAGTCAAAATCATTTATGTCTGATGCGTGTACGGATTTCGTTTTAAGTTATACTTTGAAAATATAATTAGGTTTATAACACGTGCGTCTTATTTACTTTCTAATGAGCCAACGTGAAGTAAATACCAAAAAATGCGAAAGTGCCTATAAACTCTTGCTCTTGGACCATCGTAGCTTGGTTAAGGATATAACACAAACAGGGGTGATAATCTTATATGAGTGTGAATGTGATTGTACATTTTGTGATGGTTTGAATTATAAAGTCGAGAAGAGTTCTCGAAAAGGAAAGGGTTTACACTTCGCCACTCGCACGTGCACCACTAAAATGTTTTGTCCGATCAAATGCAAGCAGCGCTCTCTACGTCATCAACTCACATACGTGGTGTGCTATGGTTCGTGCTACGAATTGTAAACATAAGTCACGTATCTGCATCTGAACTTTTGCACGCGTCACAGCAAACTATTATTCTATTAAATTATTCTGTCTGGCTACTTCTAGGAGAAATTTTTCAGTTTAGATAAGCGAGTGATTTCAAGGTTGAAAATTAGGCAGCTGCGTTTTATTCGGTGTCGCAGAACTCATGTTTTAGGCTGAAAAAACAGACAATGGCATTATGTTGGTACTGCTTTAGTTCATTCCAAATGTTTTCAGCATGGTGCTGGCCATGCGGTTAAATGTTTAGGCTGGCCTTGTCCAACCATATTTATTTTTTGCTTTTCGAGACACCAATCGTGACACTTTGTCTCCTTGCGCCCCGAAACGCGTTATGTGACAGCCCGTGTTTCGGGCCGGGCGCAAGTGAGTTCAAAGTACGGAACTTGATATAGTGAACGGGTCATTTTGCAACTTAAGTACGTTGGCTCTTGGGTTGGAGTTACATATCTTTGCTACACAGTGCTGACCAGTCCCAATAAGGACGGAACAGCTGTCCACTGTTGCGATCTTGCTTTATAGGTTCTTGTCATGTTAGTGTCTCGAAACGTCTTTCACGTAGTATCAGCCTTGCAGTCTATTGTTTGTCTTTATTAGACAGGTACACTCCGCGTTATTGTCACGTGATGCCAACATTGGTTCCAAGCTGTGTTTCAGTGAAGCTCCATTGGCTCAAAGTGTCTTTTTATTTTTGCGACAAAAGGGAGAAAAATTTTGAAACCTCTCTCCTGGAGCTTCACAAGACGCCGAATCTGATGCAGACGAACAAAACCTATAGTTTTTGAATAATCGGTTTTCTGATGAGGTTGATATTGGCGCTATTTTGCAATCAATTTTTATTTCTTGCTGATAACATCTAAAATGTTAAAAGATAAAAAGCAAAGTAGCATCTTACGAACTTGATCAAGCACTCATTGAAATTACGGCTGGCCAAAAAGGAATTTAAATTCAATTTATTCGCCGAGCAATCCATAAATGAATGAATAGTTCAATGAATTTTACTAAAATCATTATTTTCTTTAAATACATGTAAATAATATTTTAATCTTGGAATCTAAGAAAGCTTTCCTTTTTGCCTCAGGCTTACTGAGTCGTAGCCACAGCGGGATTGAAGTTACTTATCTAAAGAAATCCATACACATTACTTAAAGAAAAGAAAAGAAAACCATCATACGCAAACTTATTTTTTAAATACTGTTTTCACGATAAGTTTCGGACAAAGAACATTGCTGGCCTGAAATTTTGGCAACACGATTCTTACTCCATTCTTAATCCTCTATAAAGATTTTTGTTGTTGTTAACAGTTGTCATTGCCACAACGGGATTGAAGTTTCTTATCTTTAGAAATTCACATGCATTAATAAAGGAAACGAAAACAAAACCATCATTCCAAAGTGGCCTTTTAAACATTACTTTCTCGATAAGTTTGTTGACAAAGAACCATACCGACCTGAAATTTGGGCACTGCATGATTCTTACTCAACCTTCATGGATCATGTCAAAGGAAGGTTTTTCTCGATGTCAATACAGACGGAATTTGACAATAAAGTTCAACTCAGTCTAACTCGAGAAGGCATTTATAAAGAAATCACCCGTTGTGGACTGTTATCACTTTGACCGTCAAAGTTTGCCGGCGAGTGCAGAACATCTTTTTCCAAATAGCGCTTTCGTTGAACATGTTTTTCTCATCAATGCTTCATCAATACTTCATAAAAATAGTCGATTTAGGTTGATTAACAGATGATGCTGGGCAAAATAACAGGGCTGAGAGATCTCTTTTTGCAGCCGAGATTAGTATTTAAGAAATTTGTGGTGGGTGTATGATTTTCAAACCGTCTTCTGTTCAGTCAGTGTCACAGTTCTGTGTCGCGGATACGCACCTGATTAATTATAATAAATAGGAAAACTAGTCCATCTAGGCCCAATTTGCCCGCAAAACATCTCCAGCAAACTATGACTTACGCGAAGGAAAGCGTGTTCGTTTTTAGTTTAACATATTTGTTTGAAGAGTAGATGCGCTTTCCAAGTGTTAAAACTCGCGCACTGAACGCAATGAATTACGAACTCAGTCAAAGTTGATAGGCATTAGTATCGTCACACGAAGAAGTTAGTACCTGATCAAGACGAAGAAGTGCCTCGAAAAGAACTGGAAGCAACAGACATCGGCTGAACAATGCTGCTGTGAAGACACAGCGAGACAAAAATGGCTATTATTAGAGAGTACAGAATATCGAACATTCTTGTTTGGGTCGCCGACACTGATAAATCTGAAGCTACTAAACATAAGCAGCGGAAAACGAAACACACTGAAGAGATGTGTTAAATAATCTTGAGTATTACACCGTCGAAAATTGTTGCTGGAAAGTCTAAACGATTACAAAATGTATAAAACCCAGGGTTTCCTACGTTCATTTGAAAAAAAAGTGTAGCTTTCATTTAATGGCTTTCAACCCCCTTGGCTCAACAACTGAATATCAGTTTCACTCTGAATTACAAATTATTAAATATTTTTAACTAATCACACGTTCATTTCTTAACATTCATGTGTCAACACTTGCCTATTGATGACGCTTTTAGTTGATCAACGTGGCTGTCGGAAAAGGCCGCAACTGACCGGCTGAATTCTAATTTCCCAACCTTAAATATGGCGTAAACCGTACGAGTTAGTCTACATATACCTCTATAAGCCAGCAAACGTTGAGCTGAATTGTAAAATGAACCATGAATAGCAAACTGACTTCATATATTGCCACGGTACGTGTTGTCTCTCTGACATGAGACAGCTGGCAAAGACCGATCAAAATCGACCACTTGTACTGGACTAAAACAGTTACTTCAAACACGCTCTTCTTCAGACCTGTATTATAGGAGATCAATTGAATTGGATTATCACTCGAAACTCGAATGGAAACCTTTTAACCTCTTCACGATACAAGGAACTGATTAAATTTAAAGGAGCACAAAGCTTACCTTACCGTTCAGCTAAACGTCTCGCGTTTTGTTTTGTAATTTCCCTTCAGGCTGTATCAAAAGTCTGCTTTGCATACGCCATCCCCCGATGAGAGCCTCTGACCGAATTATGGGCAAAAACAAAGCTCTGGACGGTCTGGACGTGACCTCTCTTCAAAGTTTCCTGCGGCAGAGCAATTTTCATGCTCTCACGTATTGAGTTTCAGTTCAGAAGTCTGAACCTTTTATGAGGGCACATTGACTTGAAATACCATTAGAATTACGGGAATTAATTTTCACTTAAGTTCTAGTCAGCCACGAATGAGGAAAACTAGACAAAGCGCTCTTTTGAATTGAACTGAATTATTTGCCTGTTGTAATTGGCATAAGTGATTATGGATTTATTGTAGGTTTTGAAGAAAAACAAACACGATTCTGTTTTTCTTTTCTTTTTCTGTTTTTCTTTTCTTTTTTTTTCTTTTTCCTGTTGTTTATGGAATTCCTCTGATAAGTACAAATCGCGTAGAAACAAGTTGAACGTGCCGGCAAAACACGTTAGCTAGGTCTTTTTTTCAGTTCTTTGTTGCCAAGTAATAGAATCATTGGAAATTAAAAACGATAAGTCGGGGCATTTCACGATGCGGGAAACTGTTCACACATTGATGTCATTATCATACAATACAATATTATCTATACCATCCCTTTCTCTTTATCAAGAATAAATAATGTTGACAGATAATTGAATAATGAATGCAGATTCAAAAATGGAACTCAGAGAGGGGGAGGGGGTACTCCGCTAAGTTTTACACGGTAGCGATCCGCCCCAAGGTCCAAATCCTAACCATTTTATTTACCATTTTGACCGGGGAGGTAATCCTATAATACAGTATCTAGCCTTCCATAGCAAATGGAACCCCTTTCACATAGGTTCAGTAAGCTTTCACGGAGCCTATGCCTATAAAGGTTCCTGCAGAAATATTTCTATTCAGAACAGAAAAAGGCCCTCCAGAACAAAATGTACCCTCAAAAATCCCGTGAAAAGGTCTTCATACCCACCAGGACTGCAGAAACCTAACTGTACTTGCAGATAATTTGAAAGGCCCTTTTCTATACTTTAACTCTTGAAACCCTAAGCTACCCTTGACTCTACCAGAAAAAGAATCCCTCCCGGTTGGGGTCTCCCTGGATAGTCATTATAGAGAGTCCCCCCGTATAAAACTTAAACAATCGTGGATAATTAGACCTCCTTAAAACAGCTCTTTCCTTCGTGATACTGTCACCGAAAAATTCAGGAGGATCCAAGCAAGGTATTCTTTAAATTTCTTGGTGGGGTGCGTCGCTTGGATTCTCAATCCCTTAACTTATGCCAGGCCATGTTCAGCTTCGTTTTGCATGCATTTTATTAAACAATGCTATTTACCAAACAAATCTCAATTTCCTGTTGCCATTAAAGTTGAACTCGATGACAGCGCCGTAAACATCTAACGCTTTTTGAGACCTTTCAAGAAATAGCTAAGGATCTTGATCATTTTTGTTTTGTTTTGTTTTTGTTTTTTTTTTAATTTTTATTTGAATATACACATTTGATAATGAATATTAAAAGCATAAAACTACGACATTTCGAAGTCATCTTGACTCCATTATCAAGTAGAGTCAAGATGGCTTCGAAACGTCGCAGTTTTATTCTTTTAATATTCATTATCAAATGTATTTCGAAAAGTAAAGTTCTCATAAATATACACATTATTTAGAAAATCAACATTACTTACAATATCAACATTACTGACAATACTTTCATTTCTTACAATACGAACGATACTTTCAAAAGTAATACTACGTACAATAGTGGCAAAACTTACAGCACTAATTTTACTTACACTACTAACACTTCATAGTAACATTAAAATAAGGTGATGATGTACGCTTTATAATGTCAAAGTGGACTGACTAATTTTCACCATTGCCATTGTGATTTTCACACTCTTCAGATCTCGAGTCAAGTTGATAACCTGGGAGATCTTTGCCAATGCATACAAACTTGTAATTTCTAAATATATGCTCTCGTTTTCCCCTTCTTTGACGAGCGTTGTCGAGCCAGTTAAATTTGTGAGAAATGGTTTGTTTTTTTCACTCAACAATTTGTCAATTTTGTATTTGCTATCAATACAATCTCTGGGAAATCAGTGATCTTTCAACGCTAATTTTCCAAGCCCTAAAGCAAGACTGTTTGTCTTTTAGTATCAGGTATCTCACACCACTTAGGGGCACTGATGAGAAAAACATATTTACTAACTTTGCTTTCCGCATAAACTATAAAAGAATAGACGAGTAATGTCGTATAGTCTGTTTTGCAAACGCAAATAGCTGACAAATGCCCATCTCCTATTCAATCAGCATTCAATCCTATTTTGGTTTAAATAATCCGGCCGGTCTAATCTTTCTTTTCCTTGCCACAAGAATCTACTTTGCCATTATCATTGCAAATATTTAAGTGGCCGAAGCAGTGGTCCGACAGACATCTGATCGTTTTGCCACAATTATTTTACTTATGCTGTAGTCTATCAATATCGGTTTGGTTACAAGCATGCGCATAAAAATTGTGAACTAATACCGTTCCACAAAATGTTCATTGTTAGCTATTGTTCATTGCATCGAATGCTTCGTTATGAAAGTAATTTTTAAATCACAAAAATTATCAAAAATTTCTCCTACTACCCGTGTGTCTTCTTTGGAACCTCTCCAACATAATGCCTGTCTATCTCAATGACTCCATAAAAACTCTCAAGACCTAAATATTTAGGTCCGGTAAACGGTAAATGCGAGACTTCGCGAGAAGGCGAGATAAGCGTTTTTCTTTGCGAGCCCGAGACATTTTGACTAGCTTTTTTAATTGCGAGACTGAGCCAGGAGCCGGGAGACTGAGACGTCAAAGATTTTAAATACCTTCGAGTGCGAGAAGCTAAGATCAAATCGTTACTTCGAGAATTTTTACTAAGCCTTGCAAGACATAGAGAGCAACCGAGACAGCTTTGTTAAGAAACTGCGAGACTGCGAGATGCACATAACCGCTAATAAAAAGGGAGACTGTGAGATCAGTGATATTCGACGAAGATTGCAAGACTCTTGGTTTTGGAAGGCTCATTCGCCGTCCCTATATTTGTCCCGGAACGGAAACGTCTGGAGATATATGTTTTTCTTTGATCATACTTTCAACTTGCATTTTCTGGTGCATTCCAATAACTTACAATAACAAACACAAGATAGGACATAGTAGTAAGATAGCATTGGCCGGTAGCCAAGCTTGATGTAAAAATAAAACGGACAACTTCTGAAAAATTGCAAACGAAGTATCCATGATTATGAATCGAGTAAGAGCATGTAAAATTGCATTTCAAACCTTGGTTTCCGGCATACAAATGTACACACGGAAGGAATGGTTAAAGCAGTGTGGAAGTAAATGGAATTAAGGTGAATAGGTGGCAGGAGACAAACCGCCTTAATAAAAATAAAACTCATACCCCAAGATAAAATCTGCCCGTGTTAATGTTTTTTGTCGGTGTTGACGGCAAATTCTATTTGGTACAAAACAGATGCGGTGATACTGGAGGTGCGAATACAAGAAGCAAGGAAAGAAAAATATGGAAAGTAATCTTTTTCAGTTCCCATCAGAGCTTGTTTGATTAACTTACCCATCCGCTTTCAGTTCAGAGTTAAATGCTCAGATTTCTTAAGATTTTTTCCAAAAGGAATCATCGATATTCAAAACTCTCCTCATCAACTCATCAAGATAAACGACGAATCACTTTCACTCTGGAATGTTATAGCTCTTACTGATTGCCATCTAACTGAATGATCTAAGCCTAATCAAGGACTTCGAATCGAGAACCAGCAAGGCGTTTGAAATGATTCCGAAATACTAGTTCCGTAGTCGCTTTCAACTTATACGCTACTTAAATCCTACAAAATTCCTGCTATGATCGCATTTTCGCCGAACATGATGAACATGACGACGGCCGACATTATTCATCTTACTTTTATTTTTGTGGCTAATTATAATCATTAACAGTTATTTCAGGACAGTCCATTCCTGACTGAATCAAAACCCACCGCATACATCCCGAGCGTACTTGTACACAAATTGAAGATGAATTGACCCATTATAAAGGACCTACGAATACAAATTTTGACAAAGCTATCCTGCATATCACACAAATTAAAACCTTCTTACCGAGATTTATCTGCTGCAAGAAGCCGGAGACCATGGAAGATGACACAAACTCAAAGTTTACCTCACGGTGAACTGCTTGGTTTTTCGTAAACGCTTGTTTTATCGTAATGTTAACAGAAGGCGAATTGCGGGTGCGATATCGCCTAATGTTTACCAGCTGCTTACTTGATAAGCCGATCTTGTTGACCTTGCATTAGCTATCTCTCCTGTGACAATGGTCAATTATGTAGTCTTATTATGGGTGCGTTCTTTTGGGATAATCCTGGTCAGGATTAGTGATCCAAGGTCACTTGGATTAATATGGCGCATCTAAGAGACCGAGGAATCTGTGAGTGTATTCCTCGGTTCCCTCCCCACGTATCGCAAGTTCTAAAATTTTTTGGTTTAAATTTTTTGTGATTTTATGAATTTTCCTTTCCAAAAAAGACACAGCACATTGTAGTGCATTTTCAAGCTTTGGACCAGGCCGCCCTCTTCAGTATTGTAACGAAACTTCAAGAGGTGAAGGTAGATTCTCCAAACGTCGCGGAAAGCTCTAGGAACAACATTAGTAAGCACTTATATGAGTGCCCCGAGGGAAACAGTGAGTTTTGTCTTCCCGATACTCTTAATGCTCCCTGGGGCGAAGCCGAGGGGAACATTGAGGGTTGAGGGGAAACAAAACTTTGGCCAGTCATTAAGTGTTTTGTTATACCTCCCACTTACTCAAAACTACGAAAAACATTTTTTGCTTCCAATTGACGACGTCCAGCACCCAATTTTGGTGCACGACCTGATCACGTTCGCGTCGAAAGCTCAAGTTGTTGTTTCTGTAGGCAGTTAGTGAGTTTTGACCCGTGACACGTGCACGCTCTCCTCCAATCGGAAAACGTATCTGAGTTGGGAGGTATACCAGCAAAATTTGAAGACAGCCAAGTTTAGTCGAATGAGTTGTAAGTAATATCATGGATTGCGGACCATTTGAGGTAATATATCAAACACTCAAGACAGTGTTTCATCAGGATATCCAAATACCGAAAAGACAGTTGAAAATACGACGCCCAGCGGGGTATTTTTGACGAAATTTGAGGTGTTTGGATAGCCGATGAAACACTGTCTTGAGTGTTTGATATATCTTCTCAATCAAAACAAAAACTAGTGAGTAAACGGAGAAGTAAAATCGTCAAAATCTATGCTAATCATGAGGTCCGGGTATCCAAACCTCCTTCTCGGTTGTGATTTTCTTTGTTTTAACTTGATGAATTATTAATGAGTTTGAGAAATGAATTTAATCCAGCGAAAACCAATATCAGTTTGTGCAAAATTAAGCCTGAGGGCACGTGTCTGAGTTGAATGAAAGAAATCCTGATCAGGGCAGTCTAGAAGTAATTGAATGTTTGTTTTGTCATATTTTTAGTCCTGCTGTACAATGGTATTACCAATAAATGGAACAACTTTTAATTTAATAGAAGTAGGTAAGCAGTTAGCCCAAAGAATATTGCTCAGACGAGGCGTCTGAACAATCACTGACCAATTGTCAAACTTCACAGAAACTGCGTTAAGAGTCGTCACAATGTTTCATTTAAATTTTCCAAGATTACAAGATTGTAAGTCAAACCTAGAGTCCAAGGATAAGTATTACACGATATAAGGTAGAAGGCAAGGTAGATGTACGTTTTAGGGGACGAAGGATATACATAAGTTAGTTAAAACTAGTCACAGCTGGATTTTCCGTCCTGCGTCAAACTTCCTATTCTAGCGCAGACTACCATCACACTTCGCTTCGCTTCAGGGACGAAACCATCAAATTGGAAAAATAATTTTAGAAACAACTAACAAAAGGCTAATTGTGAGACATAATTGAGACATATTTTTTCACTGAGCAATAATCCGTCTTCTAAGAACGTGCAAGTTGATATTCCACGTGAAAAAGTCAACTAAAACTCCGCGATTGCGGGAACACTTCACACGCCATTAGGCGGAAACAGCTTAGCGTTAATATTTATTTGACAAAGAGTTAACATCCGACAGAAATGCGCTGATGGAGTTGGAAGTTTCTCCATATTTGAAGAAGAAACTCTAATTACTATCCGGAAGGTTCGATAAGATATCATTTTATTAAACATTATATAGTTACCCTCACTGCATCCTCCATTTATTAAATTTTATCAGCTTTTCACTTGAGCATCTCACTGTTATTATATTGTTTCCAATCTTCCAACATTTAAAGAACAAACAACAGGACCTACACTGTTTCCAGTTTTTCGCTGCAATGTTGATCGTTGCTGTACCAGTGTTGTACCTATTCATTAGGCAACGTGTAAAACAGGTTTTATCATTTGTTAACATCTATGTCTAAGCGCAGTCAACATGAAATGAATCTCATCTACTCTGTAATATTTAAAAGTCAGTCCACCAGCGCAGCTGACAAGTCCCTCACAAAAAACTACGGTGCCGGAGTACTCTAATTGTTTGAGTCAGCGGGCATTCTAAAGGATTAATCTCAGTCCAAAACGAAAACCTTGAATGTACTTTCGTACTCACTCATCATCGGGCCCATCAGGACTCTTGAGACCGGAAATGTACTTTCAAGCCATGATTCAAAATTTGTTCCGTTCCAAGGCTGTGCGTGCGCCGAAGTGATTTATGATAGCTGGCCATGACACCCAAGTCTGAGGGGTTTAATTTTGAGCGAATAGTCAACAAGACTACTAACATATGTCCATTAAAATACGCGGCTAGCTCCAGTTGACACTGACTTGAAACTACAATCCAAAATCACAATTTTATGCATCACAACTCAAAAATAACGAATTATTTTTCTTTCATGAGCGACGTGCGTGCGTTTTCGTTTTAATAGACAGCTATGGAAGAAATCAATCAAATTCAATAGAACACACTGATTGTTGCCGGTCTCTTCTAATCAGAGGCGAATTCTAGAAGCTCGATTTAGCTACAAACAATATCAAATTATAACTCCCTTTTTAAATAAGCGCTTCGGTTTGTTTTGTTTTTGTTTTGTTTGTTTTTTTCAAACCGACGTCTTGTATTCTAATCAAAATTAAACTGTGACACTATAAACCCCCAAGCTGAACCTTTTTAAAACTAGGTCACGGACCATATTTCACGTTGTTCGATGAGCACCCTAAATCCCATTAGCAAAAATAAATTGCAAAACATCGTTAACAACACATATGGAGTGTCATGGCAATTGATTTTTGCCACATCGATTTTGCGTGCTTTTCTTCAATAGCTGCAGGCTTTGTCTTCATATGAAAAGGCGGAAATCGATGATGATCAAACCGGGCTTCAAAAACCCAAATAAATTGCTTTATTTTCAACCCTCACTCTCGGAGTCGAGTTTGTCGTAATCACTACAGCAAGATGGTCACACTCAATTTAGACGAGCATATTAATTTAGAGTAGGTAAAAATTTTATCTACATTCTTAGAAAAGAATAAAATGATTGTTTGCTGTCAAGAAAGATGTTTTCATTCTGTCAGTAGGAGTTTATGTAAACAAATTCGCGTTGAAAATTGTTTGTGTGACGGTAAAATTACGGCGCCGCGGGAGACAGCAATCTCATTCTATTTTGAAATCACAGATTAGGAACTTCTCCATATTTCAGATCCTAATACGCATTACATCAAACAGATCCACGACTTAAAGAGCAAATCGCAATTCATTTTCTCTCTTCAAAAAGGAAGCTTCAGTTGTTTGTTTAATAACAAATGGTTTACTTTATCTAAAACGAAACACAGCTTTTATCAAACTCACAGCTAAAATATATTCGCAGTTGCCATTAAGTTAAGAAAAATTGCCTGGAAAATGTGTTGAATTAAACCCCAAACGCTGATAAATTACAAACACAAAATACTCTCACCTGGATATATTTTCCTTGTGTGGTGCACCTAGTAATGGCTGCAAATGGCCAAAGCATTCAGTCTCGTCTTCGGCCACTCGTTCGGCGTCTTCTGTCCTAACCTCTAACGAAGACAGAACTGAATACGAAGTGTAAATTAATTTTGATGATCACACCTGTCGTTCAATACTATTATTTTGTTTGCGATGTAGTTTGTGATTCGTCAACATATTTCCATTGTAAGCTGCAAATTTAACATAATTTCCTAAATTAGAAAAGTGCGGTCTCTTTGAGCGACATAGCGCACTCGATCGTGCCAGGTCCTAAAGTAGGTTTTCGACGCCATATTTATTTATAAATCACAAACAACTGTGTCTCATTTGGTGCCCCATTAACCACAAGGTTGCATGAGGCATATTCGACATTTGAGAGGCTTCATCTAGGTAAAGCTTTTAGCTTCGTGCAGTTAAAAGATTATGTCTTAAAAATTATCACCCCAGCAGAATTAATTATCATTGTTTGACTGCCACCCTAGAACCATCAGTTGCTACAAGCGAGTTTTGGTCGATAGAATCGCTCCCAGGTTTTCACCATTTTTTGCGCATTGTTCATGGGGTGCTAACACCTGTATCGCTAGCTTTTTATTCTTTTTTCTTCCAAAGAGAACTCATTATCATTGCGTGTGGCCGAGTCTAAAACTCCTCCAGAGAATATGCTAAATTTTCTGTCCAGTTGTTTCATTTAGCTCGTCAATGAAATATCCGTGACGGAATTTGGTATCGAGATAATTCAATCTCAAAGATTAGCCGTGGGGCAAATGAATGATTTGAATCTGGAGAGGAAACTCGGTTCGGTTACGTCTTGAGGATCAAACAAAAACAAGAAACGCAGCACGCTGATAAACTCCGGATTCATGAACGATAAAAAACAACAAGAAATGAAAAGACAGAGAAACACATTGCCTTACCCACTGATATACAGCCCAACGGAATAAAACAAATCGTTAACATCGACTCGAGTACCTTCGTCTGCATTCAAGCACTCGGACTAAATCTAAAACTGGTCAAATTTTCTTGAGAGTTAACTGTCTTTCTTTTGTTCGACAGAGCAGCCATTTCTACCCGTTCTCTTTGCTTGTACTTCGGCCACGTACTCAGGAAATACTATACGGACAATAAAGCTGAAGAATCTCTTCTCTAACCGGCCCATCCGCCTTCTGGTTAAAGTCAATCTCGTTCTCTCTGAGACCAAAAATTTGTTCGTTTGATCTCATTCAGTCAGTGTAGCTCGTTTAAAACGACAAATGTTCCGTTTCTCGTCATCTTTATCGCCAAGATTTTCGTCCGCAGTTTAAATTGCAGTAGCATTTTAAAAAAAAATTGAAAAAAAAAAGAACAAAAAAACAGAACCGAACGTAGACCAACATGATGTCATTCAACTGTAATTAGATCTCTCCCTACTCTGAAACTGAATAACATCGAAATTGTTGGAACAGCAAAGTTAGGCGATAAAAAGTGTCTGGTCTAGCTAGGGTACATTCATTTCAGGGCCAATGGACAGCATTTCGATGTTTAATAAATGTATGTAGATATATATCTTTGACAATTGTTGTGATTTGGACCCATGCGGACTTTGTATATTATGTACATGGAAGAATGAATTCGATTTGCAAGTTTTCTAGATAGACGAAAAATACTTTAGATACAGAGCATAGATCAATTCAAGACTGAACGCCGGAAGTTTTAACAAGGCATTGAAAATCAAACAGTACTGTTTGTTTTTATTTCTATAACAATTTTATATTTCCCATTTCTTGGCACCGCTTTGATTAAAAAAACAACGAACATGAACAAAGTTTATGTGTCAAGCAGTTTAAGTTCTTAATGAATAATTTGTTTGAGACCAATAATCCGTCTGTTTTCTTGCCTCAGTTCAGACGCAAAAATTGTTAGTATGCCTGACGTTTCATTTGCCTCATTTCCACATTTAGACGGGTTATGAGTTTGACAAACTATAGGCCTGAGGTCTTTTAATCCCCGTCAAAACTACGCGGGAGAAATTTAAAAACGGAGGTTTCACTCTGAAAACGCGTCAAATGTTTTCCGTCCACACTACGCCGGAGAAATTTGAAAACGCAACAATCACCAGCACAGTCATTTCGGATTTGTGGTTGAAGAAAACTCGGGTTGGGAAACACATGATTATCGTGACGCCACCGTCTCTCTTTTAACTTGAACATGTTTTTCATCCATACTGAAAAGCGAAGCCGGAGTTTTTAAATTCCTCCTGTTTGAAAAGCGGTTTTCGAAAAGCTCCGTTTTCGTGACGGATTGGAGTGCACGGTAGGCCTAACCGTAGAAATAAAGTCGCATTTTCAAATTTCTTTGGTGTAGTGTGGACGGGGCCTTGATAAGTCAAGCAAAAACTTTCATTACAGCCATGCAGAAGAATCAGATACGTATGTAGAGCGCAATGGAAATTGGGCGCTGTAAATTTCTTTTCGCTGTTTGAAAAATGATATTCAAAGCATTCCTTTGCTGTGGAATCTTAACTGGCTCGACTATACTTAAAACAAGTAAATAATATCATAAGTATTAGGCCTATAACTATGTATATAGGAAGTCTATCTATGTCTCTAACCTGATAGATTCCTGCTTTCAGTTGTAAGATGAGGGCAATAACAGTCGTATCTTCTCAATCGTATCCGAGCACAACATCCAACGTATCACTCTGAGTTTGTCAGTCTATAACATCCTGAATAATACAAGTTACGGCACAATAGTTGAGGGCTGTATTCAACACGTGAGCAAGCTTCAAGACGTTTGCATAACAAATTCAGCAGATTAACAGGCGAGCCAAACCTACTGATGCTATACTGAAGGCTACCTTTGTTCCGTGAAGATGCGGTTTCTGACATGAGCCATGTCTTATCTTATGGACTGTTCCTCGTCTGATTCCAACTCAGTCTTTTTAATTCTTTCATGTATACCCTGGGACATCCCAGGCCAAAACAAACCAAACTATTTACACACCATATAGACAAAAAATCACATTAACTGCGTTAAATTATAGCCCATTGCCCACAAGGACAATCACTAAAACAAAATATAAATTTAATCAGTGTTTTTTTGTTATTGTAGTATATCTTCAGGTTCATAGAGATCGTATCTTTCAGTCAGTCGTCGGTTCTCACTCATGAAATCCCGTTTAAGTCTGTTAGAATCCTGTTCAAGCCTGTTTGTCCGTCGAACGTATTATACTTACTGATGACTCTTTTCGCAGTAGTTTCGATTTTATTTAAGCAGGTTTTGCCACCAGAGAAGCATTCGTGTTAGTGCATTCCTGAATCACCGTTACATTAATCCACTCGCACTTATCTTTCGGATCGGAGGTCACTCATTTTTTATGGTCCTTCCTTGTCAATCGTGGATATTTAATATTTTTTAACCATGAGCTGACACAACCTCTAACTATTTGTAATGATAATTGACAGATAATTATCAAGACGCAGTTACTTAACTAACAAAGTTGATTCCTGAACCTTACGCCAACCGACTCTTTCAAAAACAAATTGATCGATGTTAACCTTGATAACCGCACGATAAAAATTAGATATTTTCTCAGGCCGGGGGTCGGGGAAGGGGTTCTCGACTTTCAGGGCCGATTGTTCGAAATTTAAATTTTAAACTTTGCAAGAAGTAGGAGGGAATGCTTTCAAAGCACCGTCTTGATTCAGTACGCGGGAGTGACTCATACTCAGTTACACCTCAAACTGGTAAACCAGTTCCAATGCTATCACAATTTCAACAGCGGTAAACAAGTATTATTGCTTCAAGTACTTTCCGCATTCCACCAACTAAGCTGTTCCTGTCGTAATTTGTTTATCGAGACTAACATCCCATATTTATTCAGTTGCTCTAACAGTGATCATTTTAGATTTTAGAATTCAGAAACCGCAAGTACCATGGACAGCAAACCATGACTTTAACCAGTTAAAAATATGACGATCACTTTCTCCCGACCTCCCTCTCTGCTTCCCCCCCTCTACTTCCCCCCCCACCCCCCCCCCCCCCCCCCCCCCCCCCCCCCCCCCTCCCCCCCCCTCTTCCTTCTCCTTCTCACCTCCCCCCTCCCCCTTTTCTCTTTTTTCCCCCTTTTTTCTTGATC
>Ga0126338_10000942_pt1 | contig 17605 bp, 11 predicted proteins | sample OrbCmetagenome_2_FD_92529 | JGI IMG/M metagenome (GOLD analysis project Ga0126338, IMG submission 92529) | Coral microbial communities from Petempiche,Puerto Morelos, Mexico - Orbicella C C metagenome | ecosystem: Host-associated > Invertebrates > Cnidaria > Coral | place: Petempiche,Puerto... | reverse complement strand
ACGCAGAGAAATTTCTTTTCCTATTTCTCTCCTTCCCATCACTGCCCGCACTCCTCACTCACTACCACCTCCCACTCGGGCTTTCTTGCTCACTCCCAGTCTCCCAATTGCTCTCGTATAGTGCGCTATGAGAAAAAAAGGAAAGCCTGTGGTGCGCTAGCCCGGCCTGGTTGTGCATAATTCTGGTATTATTTTGCGTTAGCTCCCACTTTTTTAAAAGAACTTTCACTCAATTTCAAGTTACAGTTTGAGATTGGCCAAGACTACAGGACCAAAGAAGGAGATGGTTATTGCTAACTAAATTCCTAGTCTGCGGAAGTTGTGCATGGAAAGGAGAGGGGGGCAAGACCCTGTACAGCGCCCGTTGGCAGTGATGCTGAACGAAAAACTTGCAAAATACCCCTAACATACCTTACATTGTGTTCTTGTGAAAGACACTTTACTCTCATAGTGTCTCTCTCCGCCCAGGTGTGTAAATCATTGGTACCGGCAAATTTAATGCTGGAGGTGGGGGGCGGAGGGCGGTAACCCGGGATAAACTTGCATGCCATCTAGGGGATAAGTAGGAATACTCTTAGTTGTTTAATACAACAGAAACCAGCTTTACTTGTTTAAAGGATGTACAACGCTATCCAGGGGATAAGTGTTGGCAAAACAAACTACGTTTCCAACTGGATAGTGATTTATCCGCTGAACAACCGAAGCCTGGTTGTTAAGTTTAATATTTTCGGACTGATGGGTCAGGCTGATATACCCTTCTAAACCACAAGATTCCATGCTACAAGGAAACGAAACTAAGCAACAACATAAACTGATATTTTTGTTTATTATTTACTGCTTGCAGTACATCTGATGAAGAACGACACAAGTTTTGCTTCCTAGAATGTGAACTGTTTAGCTGTCTAACTAAAGGAGTAATTTTGCTTGGTTGCGTTTTTGACAGAGAATGCTGTGAGAGTTCAAGGAATTGTGTCACCTGGTCTTAACATTGGAATAAAAAAATTCTCCTTAATTACCGTCGGTATCTTGTGATGTAACTTTAGAGAATCTGGCGGTAAATCAGGACAATGTTTCCCAATTGAAGATTCCCGTCTGGCTACATACCTACGTTGCACGAATAACTTGTTCTAGCATACAACTTGATTTTCAAATGAAAAAACAACAACAACAACAACAACAACAACACATAAATGTGAAAGTAAAATCGTGTCCGTTTGAAGATTAGGTTGACGAGTAAATTAATTTGTCCTTAGAAATGAGGCGTAGTTCCTTCTAGTCCTTTCATGGCAAGCTTAGATTTGAAGCATGAGTCTGTTGACGTGACAACCTGGTGACACAGCCCCTTTAACCTGCTGCGCAGTAGTACTAGAGTAGCACAAAATGCGTTTATACAGTCCAGCAGGGTTAGGATACACAAAGCTAGCCGTTTTCGAAGCGTTCCTTTTATTTAAATAAAGATCACACTGCAAAGAAAATCACCTTCGCTCTGCATTTGAGTCTAGTCCAAATGGAGTTTGATCCCAAAAGGTTGTTCTTGCGCTAAAGTCCGCCTCATTCAAGCCTCATTTTCAGTATAGCTCTTGAGAACGAGGCTGGCCCTTACCGCCCTTTTGCACATGATCTTAGCTTCGTCGCGAGCATTTCAGTGATTATAATTAATGTCAGCAGTTTAGAAACTGTATTAACAGAAACATTAAATACCGCATGATAGTGTTCGTGATTCTAAGAACTACATGAGGCATTTACTGTCAGACAGACCATATGGACAGACAGACAACCTTCATTTAAGAACGATTAAAATTAAAGCTCAGTAGCTTATGAGGTCGTGGGAAAAGAGCGAGTATTATAGCCGAGACATTAGAGCATTAAGTAAATCCATTTTAGCCAGGAAGGGCATAACACGCGAAAAGCCTATTACTTTTTTCAAATTAATTAAAGATGACTTCTACATCTAAATCTACATTTAATTACGTTTTTAAAAATCGTGAGACCAAATCTTTCATCGCGACAGCAAAAGTGATTTTCCGTGCAGTGTAAGTCTAGTAAAACCCCTCGAAAACCAAAATCACAGCAAAGCAGCTTATGCCAAATCATTTTTTCTACAAAACAATTTTACATTTCCCAAAATTTTACAGCATACGCTTCACAAACGCGAAATTATGCAACTTCTTGGATTCTCTTTCTTTTCAATCTTCAAGAAATTTACAATCTCAATCGATGTTCAAAATTGATCGAATGTTATTTTATATACATTACATAACAGGAGAACATTTTCAGCTGGCGAAATTGGAACATAACGAACGACATTACAATAACTGTGGTTAAATAACATTCGCAGAGCGACTGAAAAGGTTTTGAATACACTTTAAAACACAACTAATGTAGTATGTAAATTTGAAATATTATTTAATATCTGTAACTCTGGGTTTTATATAACGTTAACATAACATTGGGCTCATTAAATATGATAAATATTTCTGGGATAAATTATTCTTCGATAAAGTAAGAGGATTTAGTCTTATCAATTAAGGCTAAAGGACTAAACATTTATTGCGAGTGACTGTTGAATGAGAACGATTCGAATTCTCTCCACTGCAAGGGAACAAACTGAACTGAACTAGCTCGAAAATACACAGACGGGTGTATAAGAAAGCTTAGAAAAAATCTCACCGAATTTCAGAAAGAATACTTTCCGTGTATTACTAAACTACGACCTTTGTGTTCTTTCCCTGAGAACGTCAAGCAATGAATGAAAAAAGCGAGAGGTAGATTGCTAAAAACAATGCACTCTATTTTCCTGAGCAGCTTTGTTGAAAAAATGTCATACATAAAGCAGAACATGTTGCTTATTTTCATGACATTAGCCCTACTCCGTGATATAACTGGGAATTCAACGTTCCGACAAGATTTTAAAGAAGTGCGAGCGGAACTTGAAAACGTGAACCTGGCGTTTTCAAGTTTGTCCATTGTGTAATCCATTTCCACCCGCGCCAGCCTTAGTATCCTCACTCTTAATGGGTTCCTGTCTTTGACGAGTACCATTGCGCTAATGCAAACCATTATATATGTATAATTGCTGTGATCTAGAAAGATGAAGATGTCCACGGTGCCCTCTCTATTGTTAGAAAGCTTGATTTATGGTGCGTATCGCAAAAAATATACTTTTGGTGACTAAATGCTTAAAGAACACACGCGTGAGAAACATGCAACACTTCACGCGAGTTTCTCTCGTGTGTCGCGAATCGAGAGAAGAAGAAAGTTGAATTGAATTTCGATTGAAATCAAGAGTGTTGTTCAATTTTAACTGAACTGTCCATTCGCAGTTGAAATATATCTCTTTACAAGACGATCAGAGAATTTATAACTAATAGACTTAAAATGCTGTAACCTCTGCCATATCTTATTCAGTTATCACCTGCAATTTTCTGAGCAAATCCTCCATTTCTCCGCGCCCTCATGATTTTCTCAGTCTCGGGGTGAAACTCGTGCAGATGCTTCATAAAATCGGAATTTTCCGTAAACGTGCTGCCGCAGTCTTCGCAAACGAACATTTTCGAGCGCCTCTCTCGGAAACCAAACTTGTGTACCACGCCGTGCACGCGTGTTAGGTGCGCCTCGAGCGAACAACGCTGCGTAAACGACTTGTCACATCGGCTACACTTAAATGGCTTTATTCCTGTGTGTGTCCTTATATGGCGCTTCAGATCGAAGGTATCATTGAAGCCTTTGGTACAGTACTGGCAGTGATACCGTTTGTAAAAGGAGTGAGTCTTCATGTGGCGATTGAGCAGGCGTTGGAGCGTGAACGAACTGTTGCAAATCTCGCATTTGTATTTCGTCTCGTCGTTTTCGCCAGTCTTTCTGTCCTGGTCCTTGTTTTGGAGATTCGTAAGGCACTCTTGTTGCTGGTGAGATGGTGGTAGAAATGGATGGCTGTGAATGAAGAAATGGTTTCCATTAAACTGCGGAGCGGACGCCTGCTGTGGAATGCTTGGGCAGAGCGAGGACTCCCGATGACTATCCGAAACATGCCGAAGGTTCAACGATACTTCACGAAGCCCATCTAAAGACGCACGAACAGGTATTGATTCGGGAATGGACGGTACCCTGTGGTCGTGGAAGTTAACAACGGCGAAACTGTTGGCTGTTAATGGAAAGTGATGTCTCTGATTCAAAGTAATGACAGAATGTTGGTCCGACGAATGGGCATGGTGTACTTTGGATAAACCGTTTCTCGGCACGGAACTGATAAGTTTAGGTGGTGGGGGAAGGTTTTGTAATTCATATCTTGAGCTGAAGCTACTCCACCAAAACAGATCATTACCATTCGCCCGCTCAGTTGTCGCTTCTCGCTTTTCAACTCGTTCAGCGGAGAAGGCGTCGCCTTCACATTTCAACCTTGGCATGGAAATCGCCATTTCATGCTCCAAGCCCTTGCTTAATGCGCTGTCTCTGAAATCAACCCCCTCGGTCTTTTCCTCCTCGTCAATTAACTCGGCTTTTAACATTTCTTCTGACGAAGTAGGCTTTTCATCTGAGAAGGAACCACAGAAGGATTTCTCGTGAATTATTTGCCGTTCGTAAAATCAAAACAAACATTAGCAGCAGACAGGAGTTAATTAAGGAAAAAGTGTTTTATCTTTTCGATTTTTTGGAAGTTATGAATCATGGATAACAACACGATGGCAAGTTATTTAATAGCTCAGTTTTGCAAATTACGTCAAGCGTTGAGAAAATTTCTTCCTTCCAGAACACTTGCACATAACAAGAATTTTATTTCAATGAAAAGTCACCCAATTCACTACACAAACAATGCGTTTAGAGAAATCTAAAGGAAAAAACTCACAAAATTTATCAATAAAAGGTGTAAAAAAAAAACCTCGAAAGAAAAACGTGCTCTTAAAAAATTCACCACAGAGGCAAGATCTTGAGTAAATAAGGTGTTTCAGGGTGTTGTACACAGAAGGAATCATATAAAAAATGTCAAATTGTAGCTAGCATACCCGCATTCGACAAATTGAACGTGTTTTGTCGCTACAGGTTTAATAAGCTCACAGTCTAAATTAACTATAAATATCCACGGGTAGTTTTTTCAACACCTTTGGTTTTTCAGATTTCTGGGCAATTTAGCTGTGTTGTGAAATAAATAATGAACAAGGAACATCTGCAGCGTTTGAGAAAGGTTTCCAAGATTACTCGAGGGATAAATAAAATACTGCTTCGCTCAGTTCAAGAAAACTTTCTTTTCTTCAGTGTCGTTTTCTAAATACCCGATGAAACCTGTTAAGGGGAGGAGGAACAAATATTTTCATTTAATTTCATTCTGCAATCGAATACAAGCTATCCCACGTGTTCGTTAATAAAGAAAGACAATTCAGTCACCAGAAAAAAGGGTGAAACTGTTCATCGAATCCACGTTATTATTTTACGCATTCAACCCGCATAACACTTTACACTCTTGAGAATCTTTGACACCAACGCAAAAACTAATTTCAAAACTGGTTGCGAGAATAAAACGTAGATTTATGAAACCAGAATAAAAACGCTGTCAGTATCGTATCGTATTTCAGTGCCACGTTTTTGCAATATCACATTTTGCGGTTAGAAAGAAACGCTGTATCGAAGAGTACAAACCCTTGTCATTCTGTCAAAACATGAAGCAGCTAATTCCTCTTTGCGTCTCGACCTTGTTTCGTAATTTCCAATCATCTGTTATCTGTTAGAAATTGCTTTTCGAAACAACTCGTTTTATCACAAAAGGGCGGCTTTCACATCTCTCGAGCTCAAACCACAGAAAAACCGATACCCGGGTTTTACAAACAACTAGGACTCGCTTAAACGGACCCCAAATGGAATGTTCCGTTTGTACACGGTAAAAGGTCACTTGTAAGGTTGTTCGGCTCGCAAGAAATCGGGGGAACAGTTGCACATCCATGACAACATTTAAAAAGAAGGGTTTTGCCTATTTGAATGAATGGTTCATATGAAAAGATTTGCGTTCAACCTAATTTTAATCCCACCTGTAACAGAAATTTTCTGTCTAACAAATTCAAGCACACGAAGGGTGAAAACTTGTATCACAAAGTTCTTCATCACGCTCAAAACAAGAAACATCACGCTTTTAAAACTGAAACTCGTGGCTAGCTTGTATTACATGAAAAGAAGAAATGAAAGTTTACAAAAGGCTTTTCTCGGAAATATCTACAATTCTTTAGTTGCTTTATACAGGTACGAAAACAAAATTGTACAACAGTTTCTACTGTCTGTGGAATTAGTCCAATTTAAAGTAACTCGAGAAAATGTATCGACAATGAAAGATTTGGATCCAACAGTTTCTGGTTCAAAAACGAAACGAGACAATATTTGTAAGTAAACACGATTTCTCAATGATCTTAAAAAGCAAGAGATGTTGAATTAACTTGTGACTTACGCGGATAAGACTGCATTTTTATCTTTTAAAAAATCTATAAAAGGGAAGCAAACAATTATGAAGAACGTGGATTTACTTTTAATGTAATTTCAACACGCTAGGTTTCATTCTAAAAACTTTGATTTTATGCCATGTTCACGGTGTCACGACAGATACGAATCTTCTATCTCCATTTGACTTTTCGTTTCAGATATAAAATTCGATACTCGCAAAAATCTTCACACCTTTATCGATGCTCAAAGGCAAAGTTAAGAGGAAATATATAATTACATTTGAAAGAAGAGTATACAAAATGGTCATAAAATCTTGGTGAGAAAAGCTGAAGCGTGCGTGGTACTTAAAGACAAGTTTGTGAAGTAAACAAACAGCCGGAGAAAAATATATGAATTGTCGATTTTTCTAACATCAAAGACAAAGAATTTTATTTTATAGAGTGCGCGAGTTTTGTCCACACAATAAGTCCATAAAATCATATTGTGATCTGAGTTCTTTATCTCGCATGACAAAGTGACAACACAGGAAGGGAACTCTTCCGTTTGGGTACAGTAATTTTCTAAGCTTGCATTTCGTTGAACAAACTTGGCGCTGATGGGTCGGGTGTTTCCAGCTCCCTTTCTTTCTATTCTAGTCAATTAAAGCTGGCTTGAGTCACTCTAATTTCATTAATTTGGACACCTCGCAGAAAAAGAAAATTTATTGAATTAAAAGCCCTGCAATGTTCTCAATCACAAAGTGGTTTATTAAATGAAATCTATCACCTAGGACGAACCTTTACAAACACGGTGGTGAAAATTAAAATTCTATTAGCAGAGAGCCCCAAAGTAGCCGGGGCGAACTGACAAGCTAAAATCGGCAAACGCCCGCGTGAAAGTTTCGAGAAGAATTGATCTGTTTCTACGAAACTCGAACTCGTGGTTTCGAATCTTGAGAAGCGCGCACCAGTCCTGTCTTAAATCGACTATGTCCCTATGCGGAAACCACTGGGCACATTCTCGAGTGTTCTACTTTTCAGAAAAGCCTTTGATCGAAAGGCATTTACGTTAAGGGGTTAAGTAGCCTTTCTGTCAAGTTTGCGGCCAAAAGAGTAAGAATTAGAAGTAAGAACATCTGCTGTGTTCTCGCAACTCAAATGTCCTTGTCCGGCTGCTGGCCGGCTGATCATGTTTAAGATGTCGGTGCTTTTGCGCCTAAAAATGCTCGAGTTAAGTGTTATGAGTCTTGTCTTGTACCGACTCGAACCACTGGAAAGCTGCTTAGAAAGGCGTGGAAAAAGAGAAGGCCAAACAAAAGTGCCGACCGGGTTTTTGTTTTCGATATAATGCGTCTAAACACAGCGAAATTGACAAGTAGAGAATCGGTTTACACGTCATTTGGAAAACCACGAGAAATGGACAGCATTTGAAAGATCTCGCATTTTAAGTGATGAGAATTTACATAAATTTAAATTAACCATAATTGTTGCGACCGGATCGATTGATTTCTTGCCCTAAATTTTCGTGAACGATTCCAACGAGGGGGAGAGAAATTCACGGGAAAGGGAACAACGCCAGCGTGGAAAAGATCGCGAAGGAAGGAACCGGACGGAATATTTTTGTTTAACGGAAAGCCACGCGCTATGCTCTAAACGCTATACAAAATCTTCATTGTACGTCAATTGATGTATCCATTAGTCTCTTTGTGAAATGGCGTTTATCACTACACAGTGCAAAATTTGAATATGAATGAATCAATGATCTGCATTGTTGAATTCTTTTTTCCTGATTATCTTTACGACGAGACCAAAACACTTATCTGTTATTCGGGGCGATATTTAGCCAGCTAAGCGGTAGAAATCAATTCGGCGCCGAATGCGGCTGTCATTGGCTTTGTGTTTTTGCCTTCAGTGTACACAATGTAATCACTGAAAGCTTTCGAATTACTTTCCGTGACTAGGCAGCGTATGTTTTTACGTGCACACAGACTACAAACATTACCGTGTAATAGGTTGTGGCACAAACAGGGCCCTATCGAATATCCGTTGCATTTAACCTCAATTCTAAGCCCGTTGAAACCGGAATACATTGAGCGCGTCCAAATCTTCGCTTCTCCTCCTCGGCGCCCGAAAAATCAAAACCTATGTCGCCAAAACGCGATTTTTCTCCCTGCGATCATAAAAAGCTCTTAAACGGAAACCAATTGCCAAAGCTGTGATTTCTGCCGATAAGCATCGGTTTACTATTTGTAGTAACATATCCCTATTGTTCTTTGAAGTTGCTTTCTGTACACCCCGCGAGGACAACACTTCGGGCCTTTAAAAAGTCCCATCTCGAAGGCAACATAAACGACCACAGACACAGCCTGAAGGCGTAGATTCGAAAAGGCGACATTTTTACGTGAGAGAAATAAAAAATGGATCCCGTTATAGCACCGTTCGACCACCAACATCTGCGCCCGTAATTCTGTGACACTTTATAACGGTGAACATCACACAGGAAATGTTAGAAAGAAACTGCGAACAAAATCGTTTGTCAAAGGGTCAAGTAGAACAAGGAATGAACAATATTTTAGGCTTAAAGGGAAGTTCAGTTCTTCATGGTCTTACCTGAGTGGTTTTCTTCTCGCGGAGCAGACATCGCGCCTTCCAAGATCTCGCCATCTTCAGTGCGGCGCACTGCTTTCTTGTTCTTGACTAAGAACGATTTCGGCATCTTGCCGGCGCGGGCCAACGTATGTTCAAGTTCTGTAAACCACGGAAACCACTTCTTTAAAGTTTAGACAAAACTGCTCCAGATCTACCGGGTAGAAACTGACGAAGCGAGACGCTAGTCGAGAAGAAAAACCACGCCGCTGATATCGCGCGTTCGAGAAACGGTTTGATACAAGGCCGTTTAAACCGCATACACGCTTAGCGAGCTTGGCTGGCTGTCGCAGGCCCGAGGACCGTTACCTTGTTTGCAAGCTTATTCTTTCTCCCCGAAGCGCGGGTGTGATCATCTGATATATTGTTACGCACCAAACAATGTTAATTAATTTATAATGTACAGCACCTATCAATCATTCGACGAGCCAACGTAGAGTCGGGAACACAGTTTAACAATGGAAAAATCAAAAAACAACAAACATTAACAAAGGCTGGAATCACGTTTAATTTACGTGGAACCCCCCAATTAAAATTTCCCTTCCGAGCATTGACTCTCGAAGAGTCAACTTTACGTCAAAACCACGCCGAAACTGGACACGGTTGAGCTTAAAATTTCTTGGATATCCCACGCAAATTTTTTCTCGCTACTTTTCTTGAGCCGGAGTCGCGAGTGTCGCAGAGGAGGAGCTTCGAGGCAAAAGCCAATTATTTCGGTTAGCAAACAAAACGTAGTAGTATTTTTTCAGATAATGGAATTGTAATTCACAAACGACAGAAAACGCTGTTAAATCTTTTGTTCCTGTGGACCTAGGTGTCCATCGAATCATTATAATTACATCTGGAATGAAAAATAGCCCCGGAGTTTTTTCTTTTCAAGAGCGAAATGGAGAATTTTTCTTTCGCTAGGCAAAGACGGCGAAACAAAGCAAAGGAAAAAGAGATGCAATTTGACTTGGCAGTCGGGTTTCATTTACTGTTTGTCTTACGTGTTTGTAAGGTTTAATTTTTAAAAGGGAGCATGAATAGTGTTTTTAATTCGCGTAAGGCGATTGTCCGATTCAATATGCTTTCAGGCGAGAGCAAAATGCGCCACTAAAAGTGATTTATCTTCGTTAATTTCCTTCTGTCCACGATATCCTCCACATTCATAGTAACGGTAGTTGCTTTTAACAATGCTAACGTAACGGGTGAAGGCTATTGGGTTTATTTCTTGCCAGCCAACTTCATTAAAATGTAAGCGAGAACTAGATGGGTTTATGCAAATCGAGCGACAAGGCCTCCTGTTGCTCGTAATATGTAGCAGATAACACGATAAAACGCCAAACCACGCTCGCAAAATTCATTTCACCGGCCGCGAAGTTAATTTAATTTTACTTCAGCATATTACACGATTAAAAACTGATTAAAGCTACGGTCCACGGTGAATTACACGTTTGAAGAAGATGATTGACTTTCACGCTTGATGCGAGAATAAATTACTATGTGGTTTTTCTACTGAGAAAAATATTCACGATGCTGAACAACAGAGCACAATTCCATTTAACTTCACGTCAAGAAATTGACGCGCATTGACAAATTTTCTATTTTAATTTAACGATCGAAAAGAAAAATCTTCGATTTCCTTTATGACGGCTTAAAAGGAAACTACTATTTTCATTATGACGCGCAATTTTTTCCTTACAAACCATTACACTGTTTTGGAGAAATATTAAAAGGTGTTTCTCCATTGCTGAATGAAAGGAAGCAATTCAAGCTGGTAAATTCTTATTATGGAAGCGCGTGTAACTAAGCCACTAGATGAATGGAAAGCGATACGTCTTGCACCTCCCGTCGTGCTGAAAAACCACACGTCTAGAAACAAAGAATGGCGAGAAAACAATCAAAACAACAAAAATATAGCATGCTCATTTTGATTTTAACTCACGTCGGGGAATCCAGCACAATTTTGAAGACTAAATGCTTTTCTATTCTTCTCGACTTCGCGCCCTGCAGGGATTGTTATCAAATTCGCAGATCGACTAAAAGCTTCCTAAGTGAATGTTTTTCTTCCAAGCAACCGGTCCGACCGTTTTATAACAAACAAAACCTTTGGTTTTGAACGAACACCAGCATTAATTTTAGAAACACAGAATGTTATGCGATAAAAAATTCAATAGCTTAATTTCTCGGGGCGTGGTGTAAAATTTGGAGCAAGCCAAATATTTATGTTTTTCCGAAAACACTGAGGGTTCCATCTCACTCGCAACTGGCTTTATTGACGACAAATTATTTTGTCTCCGCGATCTCATTAAACCCTTTGCCTCCAGCTGTAGGGGGAGATCTCTAGGCGTCTTTTAATTTTGCGGCGCGGTTTATTAAAATTACTTTAAGACTCGTGCCAAATTTACCACGACACGCTTTCAGCAAGTCAAGCGAAAGAATATTTAATTTCAGATGCTGTGCGAGGAAAACACTACGCTAAATTCTAAACAGCCGCAACAACACTTGCCAAAGAGTAAACCAAATAGATTTTAAAACAAGAAAAACATAGGGTTCGCGTTAACATTGCAGCACAAGGAGTTAAGCACCACTACAAAAAATCCACATGACCAAAATAGACAATTTTCCCACCGAAACTACAGCCAAAACAATGAAAAACTAATCACAAGCTATATTACCTATTTAATATACCCTGCATAGTGTAAGAAAGACCGCCGACAAGCGAAAATAACTTCACATCTTAACAGAGAAATGAGTTAATCAAGGAAATGTGGAATTATTCTCTGAGAGAAATTCGCGCGCGTGGAGGATGCAAAAAAAAATGTTTCTTCCTTCCAACCAGCATAAAAAGAGAATGTAAACAAGAAGGGCAATAATACTAAGTTAGTTGATACAGGTTTCCTTTTAACTAAACCAGGATGTCCATCGGCGTATACTCAAGATGTGAGCAGATGGCACCTGTAAACATTACCTACTTACATCGCGGAAAGCAGTTTGATATAATAGGCGATTCGATGGCTGTAAACAATCCTCTCGGGTGCGTGTTTAAAGTCCATTTGCGCGAGACCGGCCAAACGCCTCGCGTGAGTACAGCAAACCCGTTGACAATCTCGTGAAAGAGTACGTCAGATTTTTTCGATAACCGATGTTTTTATATTCCGCCGACTTGTCAACGAAGAAAAGCCCATGTTCATCAACATGCACGCAACGGATAATCAGAAGTCGAAATTTCCATAAAAAAAAATGATTCCCTGCAAACTTTGACAGGTCGGCACAAAAACTGCGACAAGCTGTTATTAATGCCTTATGGCAAACGCACGAAGTAGAACCTTGAAAGCCTTGATCTTTGCTAGCGTGCATTTCGCAGGCGATGTAACTCGAGATTCTGCCCTGTTCGAGAAAGAAAACTAGACATATGCTAAATGGAAATATTTCAAGTGGCTTGCTTTTTTTGACAGTTATTCATGGAAGAGTATTCGTGAGAACAAGAGTTGCGCTACAGACATGGCCTTGCCCTTTACTAAAGTGCTAAACGATTTTCAAAGCGAAACAATGCTCGACCTTTGGCATCTCTCAGTGCACGCATGAAGTCTTTTTTTATATTAACGGTTCGGTGTTTTCAACCCGTTAACTCTAATCTCTCGCTGGTAATCTTGTTTGGGGTCAAGATGTTTCGGGCATTATACATTCCAACTCGATAAGAAATGCTTTGGAAAGAGCTGGAACAGGTAGGAACAAAGCCCCACAGCTTTAAGTGATTTTCTTAAAAAAAAAAAACACAGAGCGCCCAAACGAGAGCACCTTTCTTCGGTAATTCTCCAAGCGTGCAAGTTTTCAATGGCCATGATGGTTGAGCGATTAATGTAATGGCGGTTAGAACAGTTCCCATTTGAAAAGCCACAAACCTTCATCAATCAGCAACGACTCAAAATAACATTATTGTTATTGCTTTGGCTGCAATCGAAAAACGTGCCACAAAAAATGCCCCACCTTGTGTTTACGTTGCAAGGGTGTAGCAGCACTTAGACACCAGAAAATATTTCATGGTCTGCTGAGCGGCGAAAATCCTGTTTAAAATACTTTCCTCTGAAATGTACATTGTGCATTTGTGCGTCTAATGAGAACAACAAAGGATATAGAAATACCGTAATTAGAAAATAAGCGATCGAGAAATTCACTGCTTAGAATTTCTTTTTAAACTTTACTTTATTTAAGGAGGAAATGTTTTCTGACTACATCGTAGATTCAAAAACCGAACACTAGTCTCGCGAAAGACCGACATTATCAAACAACTTAGATCTCTTTGCTGATTATTCTACAACACATTAATTATTCTGGGTGGAGATGTCAACGACGAAGAATTTTCGCAAAAGCTCGACAAGAACTATAAATAAGAACAAATTCCAAATGAATTATCTTAGGCTAAGAGAAGTGCTTAGGCTGTAGTTCTAAGCCATCTTCGAACGAACGTTGCACATCGAGAGATGTTCTCCCAAGCTTTCTTCTTACCGATAAAATTGTACGTGAGCACTCTTGTAATATGGTTTATTCTCACAGCAAATCGCAAGGCACCGCGTTAAAAACACGTTTTGTAAAGAGAACAAAGAATGCTGTTTTTGCACACTCACTGAAAAGGAACAAAGAACATTATTTTAATCCATCTTGACTCGGGTATTCGGTTACAACCACAAGATCACCTAGGACCACTGAAACGACCAAGTTCTCCTTTTTCAGCTGCTTTCAATAATCGTCTTGACTAATTTATGAGACAGACTAAGTATTAAGCAATTCTTCCATTAGCAAGACGTTAAAATACAGGGATGCAAGAAGAAAGCCCAAATTATCCAAGAACAAATTTGTAAAAATAAAAAATAAAAATAAAAATAAATGCGAGCAAGGCTGCGCGTGTAAAAACAAGTTAATCCACGCGCAAATAAAATTTTTTCTTCATTGACATAAACTTGCCAGTGCGTTACAGACCTGAGAATTCTCTGACCGAGACATACTTCCAGCAGCGTTGGTTCAATTAAGCTTCTTTTTACTCAGCTGTACTGGTAACAAACATTAGAATATTTTAATTAGGAAACCAACTCTAGAATCGGCAATTAAGAATTTCTAAATACGTTGATAAATTTCGATTGCGAGTAGTTTAACAAGGAAGGAGAAATGGAAAACATAATATTTTAGGAAACTGCAAATCATCAGCGATAAAGTGTGTGTCAAATGATATCTAAAGCTTGCGTGTATTACTGGTTTTGCAGCTTTCAGGAAGAAATACGAGAAGTTAAAGCGATAACGTTTGGCCATTTCGTTAACAATACGCCCCCACGACTTAACGATACGATATTTATAAACTGGGGGTGTAGAAAGCCAAATAGCGTATTTATATTTCCTGACTTGTAGATAAGTAATTGATTTCTCGCAAAAATGAACTTCTCAAAATAGGGAAGTTCGTGCCAGATTTCGCGAAGAAAAATCTGGAAGGAGTAAAATAATATCAAAAGCAACTGATTTTTGAGTTAGAAATGCAAGAAAGAAACCGCTAAAAAGTTTGCGTGATCCGCCAAAGCCAAAAAGAGCCATGTGAATTGAAACCCTACCAGGGCTATTAACACATAGCGGAACGGGCTTGGCGACTGCATGTCGCGCTCTTGGCCTTTCTTGCCTCTTGAGACAAGAGGAAGTTAAATAAAAGTTACCTGCAAACGCATGGACACGAAATAATTTAACGAGCAAAGAGGTTTGTTTATCGCCGCTAAGGATTGACTTCGGTCGGCGAGGGGTCGAGACAATAGGGCGACATGACTGAAGGAGAACTGTTTTAGTCGGAGAAAGATGGTTGAGAGGAGCAAAATACACCATGAATGACCTAGAACGTAAAGAGCCAATAATTTATCTAGCTTTGTCGAGCAACACTCGACAAACAATCAGAAGGCATTATCGAGTGAGTCTGACTAGCAAGGACGAAAGAGGAAATGGATGGCAAGGTGAACAAACTTGAAAATGCGAAGGTCAAGTTATCGCAACTTTTAAAACTCATTAAATTTTCATTTCATAAATTGAGGGAAAAAGTCATGAATGTGTTATACTTTTGACAGAACAAACTACATGCATGCGCTTGGTGACAGGGCTAATTTAGATCAACATGAATTTTCTCCTGTAAAAATCTGTACATTGTCAACCAGGCAGGTGAAGAGAAAAAAGAAAATCATCAACCAAGAGGTATTGTGCTGATATACTACCAAATTCCCACAACTAACACTGATAGAAATTTATGGAAATAGTTACGAGAATTAATCTGTTGATATCAAGTCGTTTCAACCGAGCGCCGCACAAGGAGAATTTAAGACTGCGGATGGTATAGCCTGCAGTGGAGGCGTAATATTGGCTCGCGAGAGGACGTTTTCGTATCAGGCTCCGTGCTTAGCGAGGGCCGTACAATAGTAACACTGAGGGTCTTTTCTCTGCACGGAATTCCTCAGCAAATTTGGTTAATGAGAAAATCTACAGGTAGACTTTGTGAATGAAAAGGAGAAACAGAAAACAACAGCTCAAGCCGGGAGAACAAAAGTAATTGATCTCCACTATTTTCATTCGTTCTTGTTAATCTGTACCTCCTTCGTTTGTATTCTTTATCTATTGTTTCGTTCGACCAATAATAAACAAACTTGTGAATGGTGCAGGGCGCCATTAAAAGGAAGATACGACGATTTCAAATAGATTAAAATGAGTCGTTCAGTCAATTTTTCAAGTACGCCGATTTTAATCCTTCGTAACCATCCTCAATCGCAGATAACCTTCTTCATTTTAGGTTCATTTGTATTTCTTTGGTGTTTTTCTACACTTACAACGCTCTTACTCTGAGCTTTCCTTCAATTTCAAAGTAAATTTGCAAACCACTTCTTAAAATATCGCAACAAAGCTCCGTCAAGAAGATCAGGAAGTTCACGCGGTAAAGTACCCTAGAAACGTTTGGCGCAGCAATGGAGCGGCATCCAAACTGGTTGATTTATGCTCGGCCTGCTCAGCTTTAATTGTTGACATAGCCACGTCAGTTTACACCCAGTCAACATTAAACGTGCGCGCAGTCATACACCGTGGTAACGGACAAACAACCAATAGGGCGTAAACACGGATCTTTGTAGAACTACAGCTGAATCACGAAAACAAAGAAGTTCGAGATAACGGGAGTTGAGATAGCTGATAGCAAATGACTGAAAAGTATACCGTAAACTTCCGCTTATAAGCCATCCTGACTATAAGCCCTTCCAGTTATAAACCCATCTTCTTGCAGACAAAATATAACTTCCGATTATTACCCCCCCCCCCCATCTAGCTAACATGAAATGAGTTAGATTTATTACGATGTTTTAAAGCTTAATTGAAAATCATGAAAAACTTATTTTGATCAATACTGTTACATTTCGAAACATTTTCATTATGCTACTTATAAGCTCCCTGGATATAAGCCCCAGAGTTCGCTCCATAATGGAAGCTAAATGTTTTGGAGTTATTTACAAGTTTACTACTGTACTGTAAATATCTCGGACGCTTAAAATTTCAAATGGTTTTGTTTTCGGACACTTTTTTGTCCGAAATTAAAATCGTCCGAATTTTTTGTTTTTTTTTTTAAATTTATGTATCATATTAAAGCAGACATCAGTAAAAGTCAGATGCAATGCATTTTATTTACTTGTTTCGTGTCTAACGCTTAGCACATTGTACTCGTTTTACACTATAGCCGGATGAAAAATGTCCTCGTTTTGAAAACGGAATTATCTCTGAACTAGGAAATGTTGAGTTTGTGTTTGTAAGAGCGAGCACCTTGTAGGCTTTAGATAAGTAACTCCAGGGTTGAAACAACACTCCACAAGCCTTGAGCATGCACAGTTCTTGAAGAAAGATGACCAGAGCATTCCGACATTCCTTTAGGTCGGCGTCAGGTCGCCCGCTGAGAACCAGTGTCTACGGAGGTCTGGTAACAAGATGCCGGACCGATTCTCATTTGCACTGATGTACGGTGATCTACGTAAAGGTTGGCAGATTGAGAAATGCGCAAGGATTCTTCAACTGATTCTGAGCCGGTGTAGGTTTCTGAGTAGAATGCTAACACCCAATAGTGTTGCAAATACTAAAGGAAAGGACCCACTGTCACCGACGCTTTTAGAAAGCAGTAAAAACATGTGCGACGTTTTTGAAGGAAAAGACCATCAAGCCAAAATATTTCCACGAACGAACAGTACTGACGGAGAAACGATACATTTTCGACCTTTACTCGGCGTTTCTCGGTAGATTTTCGGACAGTCGTCGCTTCGTTGAAAATTATTTCAAGAACTCCGTCTGAAAACCTGGGTCGTGGTTGAATACGTTGATAATGAATTAATCACGTGAGATTAAACACATTACTATGAAGGAACTATGATGTATGGTTGAAATGGAACAAAGGCACCTTTCTCGTGACAGACAATGATCCACTTGGGTCGTACAAAGGCCAAGGACGGGTTTTCGTCGAGAGCCTGGGAACGAAGATCAGGCCATTTTCGATATTTTAAAATTCTAACATGGCTCCGAGGCTT
>Ga0126338_10000941_pt1 | contig 17607 bp, 14 predicted proteins | sample OrbCmetagenome_2_FD_92529 | JGI IMG/M metagenome (GOLD analysis project Ga0126338, IMG submission 92529) | Coral microbial communities from Petempiche,Puerto Morelos, Mexico - Orbicella C C metagenome | ecosystem: Host-associated > Invertebrates > Cnidaria > Coral | place: Petempiche,Puerto... | reverse complement strand
GATCAAAATTTGGTTGAGTGTATGACATCATCATTTCGCTAATTTGCATATTTTAAAAACTTGAATATCTCAGGAACGAAAAGAGACATTTGAAAATAGTAAATGGCATTTTTTTTTTTGTCATAAAGACTACTTGTTTATGTTTTAAAATGGCTCAGATAGGAGAGATGCGATTTTCGTCATAGTACAACTTTAAAGCGTCTTTCAAGATTTAAATATTTCACATGGCACTGTTGGTCCTTTTCGTTCGCAAAATACTTGTCACAGTGGTCACGACGATAGGTCTTCTCGCTTGTGTGAGCTTGAATGTGCCTTGTCAAGGCAAAATTGCTATCTAACTTCTTTTGGCAAATCCAGCAGGTCATTGCCTTTCTTTTGTATTTCTTTTTTAACGTGGCGTCAAGCTCTGTTTGAGTAGAACTGCCACGACCTTCTCCTGATTTACAACCTAAGGAACGGAAATCAGCCGTACATTTATCAAAGTGGGTAATGTGTTCAAACAATTGAAACAAACAAGAAAACATGAAAGTTTTTTTTTCAAAACTCCTCATCCATATATGGTTTCTCATTCGCAGTATACGTATTAATTAAACTTGTTCCTACAAAAAGCGGAAATATACGAATAGGCTAATGTCTGATTAAACATTAGCAATTTAACTCCATAATACATACTATTTACAGTGAAACCTCGACTGTACGAACCTCTATATAACGAAGTCCTCGGTATAACGAACGATATTCCCGGCCTCGCTCCAGTAATAGTAAAATATATGGAAAAGAACCTTGATACAACGAAACCTAATTACGGTGAATATATTTTGCTAGCCCCTTGTTTCTTCGTTATATCAAGGTTCCACTGTCATTATAACTGTAAAAATTGATATCAGTTATGCTTTTTCTGAATGTTGCATTTGTTGTATTTTCAGTAGATATTCTGAATGTGTCTGGGAGAGTGTTTCAGAATGCCAAGAAACACTATGAAAAAAGAGAAACCACTACCTAGAGACTATCTAGCCATTGTAAATATATTTGGTCGTTTAATCGGATTGGATTGTATAACGTCGTGTTCAAGAAGCTGTTGTTTGACCTCTAAGAAGTAAGAACTTTATACCCTTGCTTCTTACGTAACCAGGGCCTCAGTTCCGAAATTAAAAAACAAATCTTTCCAAAACGTTCTTTTAATTATTAAGTGTGTTATTTCGTAATAGCACACATGAAAAAGCACAACATGTACACTGCTTCATAGCTTTCCTTTAAATGGTAACAAGTGAAATGGGTCAAACGAACTACCTTTGAAATATTAGTAACTTATTTTTGCATTGCCATCTCGAACATGTACATGGTAGGCAAACTCTGGTCAACACTTAGCATTAGATTCACTGAGATCTTCATCGGCATGAGCGTGTGCCACGTGCTTAAGAAGTTCATTTCTCAATGGAAATACCTGACTGCAATATGGACAACTTTGCCCAGTATGAACTGGTATGTGCAGTTGAAGATCCTCCTTGGTCGAGAACTTCTGATCACAGTGTTGGAATGGGTGTGGTCTGTCATGCGTGCAGTCAATATGGTTTGTCAAAAGATCTTGCTTAGAGAAGCCCCTCTCTCAAAAATGACATTCATATACTCTTGTTCCGTAGACATAAAGGTCATCTTCTGTTGAATACCTTTGACAACATAAATAACAAATTAAAACCAGACAAAGATAAAAGTTTCTACGAACTTTACGCAAGGATTGATTCAACTGCCGGTGAAAGCGTTTGGTAACACACTGAATGACATGTAGAATCTCGATTTTAAAAGACTTCACTAATCCCCTTCAAGTATTTTAAAAATCTGTTTTTCAGTCCTAACCTCTTTAGACCTTTTACCTTGGGCGGTTTGTTGTCCCACTTCAGACCCAGTGATGATATTCTTGAGAATTCTTGCTTTCAGATTTCTTTCTAGTTTTCTTCTATTTTCACAGAGTCGCATGTATATGAATGAATGATTTTTGGTTGGATAAAAGAACAATTCTATAGGTTAAGTCAAGAGAAAATGAGAAAATTTTCTCTTGGTTAAGTTCATTACCTGACGAGGGAATTCTACGTTAAATTTCACACGAAAAACGAATATCATATCTATTCTGCCTCAATTTGGACATCTTAGTTCAGCGTGAGTTCCACATGTGTCCTGGGACACAAAACTTACATGCTATTTACCTCAACTTACATGTTCACTTAAGTAAAAGAAGAATTGCTTTGGGCTCATGAAACTGAGTATTTTATGCTGTTCTTGATTGAATTCAGCTGAATTCGCAATTCCTAGTAATAGGAAAATGCTGATGATGTAGGCAAACTAACAAGCTACGGAAAAAAAAAACGAAGGCGTGAAATAAATAAATAAATAAACAAATAGACAAACCAATCAATAAATGAATCAAGCAATAAGTAAACCTCAATAAATTAACTCTCACGCGTACGACAACGACAAAATCGAAAAAACTGTCTTTACGGCTGAAACTCGTACGCAAGAAGAACACTGGAAACCTGTTACAGGATTGTCCTCCTCAGGGGTGGGGCCTGATGGGACAAAATCGGGATCGCTTTCGTCATCGCTTGATTCTTCGTCACTGGAACACGAAGAGACACTTTGCTCTCGTCTGACAAAGACCTCCCCCGCGATCTCGTCGGATGGTTGCTTCTCGCGACTGTGAATATCGATTTCACATTGCGATTTGGAACTTGTACTACAGTGAGGACATTTCAGTTCGCCCTCAGGACTGTTTTCTTATGTCAGCATTGTTGTCCATGTTAACGAAGAAAGCAGGGCTGCTGTGACCAGCAGCAGTTACTTGAATGTCGCTTGCAGATTTTGTACGTTTATGAGCTCCTAAGCCAATTGTGTCGCATCCCTCCGGTGTACCTCTCTCTTCATAGCTGGGCTCGGTCAGACCATTGTTGTCATTTGAAACGGAGCCAGCCATTGAAGACTTACGAGTTGAAGGTACTTCTTCGCCACTCTCACTTGTCATGATGCCAGGATTGCTGTAAACACCTAAGGTGAATAATGTAACAGTCACTAATCTTCGGAAAGTTATGTTACCTGAATTTGGTGCTGGAAGGTATGAGTGGAAAACAGGAAAAGAAAAAACGCTGAAAGATACTGGGAAAAGAAGAGTACTGCTACTCAGGGCACTTGATTTGCCCCCTGCCCAGATTTTTGATTTATGCGTTAAATTTGTAATATGTATTTGTTTTCAATGTTTAAATATTCGACCCCATTAGTCCCATTGGCACTTGCGTTTAATCAAAATTTCTTAATCAATATTCATTATTTCTAGCTTGAAATATTAATTATTAGCATTACACTGCATGATTAGTTGAAGATACTCCAAACATAGATACCGGACAGTCATACAGGCGATGACATTTAGTAACTGTGCATGATTCCATACTTTGTTATTGAAGTCTTTTCTAATCTATATGCAGAACACTTTGGTCCAGTGGTGAGTAACTCTTGAACGTGTTTTGGTTGGGTGAACCTCTGTTATGCTTACTACGAGGTAACATGTCAACAATGTCATCAAGAGCATAAAACGCTTCTTGCGTCTTTGATTTGCATGCCTTGACGGCAGCATTTGTCCAAAGTGTTCTACTGTTTAATGGCAGCGGATATGATGGTCAAACCTACAGCCGGACTTAGGCAAATTATAAGGACCCTATAAGGGTGCATTCCTTTGGGAATTGATCCAAGATTGCGCATCAAAGAAACCGATGAATTCTGCTGGCTTGAAGTGGGTTTATGGTTTCCATTGACGCACCACGATCTGACCCGATATGGGTGATCAGTCCAAAGGAACGCACGCTTAGTTTCCGCCAGTTTTCCAAGTTTTCCACGTTTCTGAAATCTTCGGGTCCACATTATTTTGGTCAGCGGACCAGCATCGAAAAGACGCGCGCGTTCCCTTGACAACAACAAACCCTTTCATTAGCAACAAGTAGAACGCGAGGAGAGATTCGAGAGCTTCCACAACAAATTTATCGATACTTTTGTTATTTTGACCGATCCAAACAATTTTAGTTGTTGAGAGACAGCTTTTGCTTAGTTATTTAATTCTCAGTTGCAATGTCCTCTGAAGTTCGTGACGATCTTCACCAAACATCAACAGGAAAAGGACACTACTACAGATCGCCTCACGACTTTCCGCAGCAAGGCTTTCGAGTGAGTTTCTTTATTAGTATTTTGTGTGATTAGTTAACTTACAAACTACACCAAACACCTTTCCTTTTTCAAATCTACACTTCGTAAGACCTGAAGCATCTAACTTTAAACATGTATTTTTGGTTGAGCTGACTGCTTGCATGGCAATGACTTCCCGTTGCTACCTTTCTTCTAGTTTGATGTGTATTTTGTTAAAACGTCTGTAAGCTTTTTTATTTAAAGCTCTTCGACATGCCATAATAACATTTTAAACACGTTTAAGGGTTACGCTTCTAAGCTGCAGAATACCCCGCCCGCCACTGGAAGAGAATCCTGGAATTGCACTCCAAGAGGTGTTCCCTTGCAACAATTTAATGAAACAGGCAACTTGTTTGAAACAAGCCTTAGATTTTCAAGTACTTTTTTTTTCAGAGAACAGTTTATGATGTGTTGCCACCAGTCCTTGGCAATCCAGATTACATTACTGAAAAGGAACACTTTCAAACAACAACTGGAACAACTCACGATTACAAGGCCCATGGAGGGACACTCAGCAACACGCAATTCAAAAAGGCTCCAGGATCATGGAAAGTTCACTGTGTAGAGGACAACATTGCGAAGGTGAACCACGATCGTAGAAGTGTGAAACATTTAGTTTAACAATTAAGTAAACAACAATAACAACAACAGCAGTGATATATTATGCATCTGAATATGTTCTGCCATCAGACTTGTTTGCTCTCAAGAGTACATGCACATGCTTCAGCTGAGCCTCTCCATAATGGCCATCTTGGGAACAGGGGAAAGTCAGGCCATTGTGTAGAGAGGTGGCCAGTAGTGGAGGTTTGACTTTATTTTGTATCTCTAATAGTTGAGTGTAAAACCATGGAGAAGACCTTTGACAATGGGATATCAGTGTAGTGAAATGACAGCTCAGTACACAGGGAGACCAGGAGTGAATTTGGATACTGTTTACAATGCAGGGATACAACCATTCAATCTTGCTGATCACCACAGGGAAGGAAATAGTAAGGTATGGTTGCATTTTCTCCTGTTCGCTCAAAACATATAATTATTAAAAAGCCAATAAAGCCAGATGAATGTATTGGTAAAATATCACTTTTAGGACCACAATCAGTTTCCCACTCAAGCTAAGAGCTTATTAAGTCTAAGGGCCTTATAAGGGCCCCCCTCCTGCTCGTCCCTGGATTGAGCGGTTTGGGTTCGAGTCCTGGCTGGGGACAGGTTGTGTTATATTCTTGGGCAAGGCACTTTACTCTTACAGTGCTTCTCTTCACCCAGGTGTGTAAATGGGTACCAGCAAACTTAATGCTGGGGGCAACCTGATGATGGACTAGCATCCCATCCAGGGGGGAGTAGAAATACTCATAGATGCTTCATGCTACGGAAACTGGGATATAAGCTCTGGTCTGATGGGCCACTTGACTTGTATGCAGACTTTACCTACCTTATAATGACAATGTATGGGTTATTGGTGTAGAGAACAATCAATCAACCAAATACAGTAGTCCTGTAGACATCATACTAAGTAATTATAATATGTAAATTTACTTGATTTTATAGGATCTTGTTCCATCAACAATAAACAGGGGTGTTGCTGGTCAGAAGTTCTACCCCAGGGACAGAGGTGTTCTGACATACCACATGGATCCTTATTTAACCACAACACAGAAAGATCACCGAGCTTTCACTAAGTAAATAAAAAGTTAATACTTTCTTATATTTAGTGTTGCATCATTTGTGGTGAATTAATTTTTAACTTCTGGGACAATTTTGAGAAAAATAATTGAAAATCAAAATGTAATCTAGCTTGTCTGTTGTTGTCACAGACCATAAATACCCACTGCTGAGAACTGATGTTGAATGTCTGGAAATTACTTGGCTAATGTCAAAGACCCTCGTTAGAGAAAATGGCAATTAACCAACATTAACTAATGATCTGTAACCTTTTTTCTGTACTTAAAACAGGCACGAGTTGGGACGTTATCCAGCCAAGGATTATGCGACCTACTGGGAATGTGAAGAGTACACCAAAGCTTGGGGTCATGGCTCAAAGGAAAATCCTCTACCCCCAAATTCTGTTCCTCGAGAAAAAGGGCCCATGAGGGACCGTATCTGGTTCAAAGAGCCAACAATTATTCCCAGGCTACCAAAGTCACTGGATCCTGTTCCTAATAAGTAAGAATAAAGTGTACAAGTTACTTTCAGTATTTGCATAACTAGTGAAATTTACAAATAATTATGCAAGAGCATTTATATGATTGTGTGGTTCCAGAAAATATCCATACCTCCTCCAAGGAAGGCTACTTGGTTTGTACCCAGGGGTACTCCCTTATATGAGCTATATAGGTATCTGCGACCTTTGAGGGTATGGTTTTTTGGTGGTTTTGGTCATAAATAGGGTATCGATTTAGGCCATTTTGGTCATAAATAGGGTAGGGTTTTGCACTCTAGTCTTGAATTGGGTGTATTTTTTAAAAGATTATAGCTACCCTTTCATCATTATCAATAAGACCATCAACAAAATGCGTTGATAAATTATGTTTAGGGAAACTGTGTCAGCCGCAACGGTCGTAAATAGGGTTTCAAATTTTTGGTCAGGTCATACATGTAAATAAGGTACAGAAAGTTGCTGATTTTGGTCATAAATAGGATTAGGGTTTTGGGAAGCGGGCCGCACACCCCCACCTGATTTTTCTGGGAGTACCCCCTGGGGTTTGTACCCCTTATGCCAAATTTGGCTATTGAGACCCACACATTGCAAGTAGCTGTTTTTTGTTTTATGATACTTTTAAAGACATACGGTTCTATTCAGTAAAAGCTGATGGCAATTTACAATCCATGCTCAGGATATGCCCATGTTTCTGTCATATCCATGTCAATGAATGATCAATCACTGAGGGTTGTCACCCTCCCCATCCAGAGTTTAAATAAGAGAATGTGTTTCTACTCCAGGATTTGAACCCTGAATTTGAACCCTGCTACTCTGCACTAATGCAGCACTGTGACTATCAATATTGTCACCCCTGTGTAGGAGCAGTTAATACATGGTGGTACATGGACATGCATAAGTAAACGTTTTTCTTTATTTGCAGAGGAATGAAAACGCTGATGAGTGAATCTTACACGATGCCTCTTGAGAGAAAGAGATGGGAGCTATTTAGCTTGAATGTTCCAAAACCCTGGCACGCTCCTCTAGAAAGTAAGGACATACAGTGTATGGTAGACAAAGCCAAACAAAACCAATCCCCCATTACATGTAAAAAAAAAAAAATCTATGGCTTATTTTAAAATTTGTTTGTTTTTTCTCAGGCCCTGGTCCTGGCAAAGGCGAGACTTTCCAAGTTCCACGGATGTACAACACTGAATATCAATTCTACGGTAGTGAAAAACCAGTAACAATTTGAACATAGAAATGACTTATGAAACTCTCACCAAGTACTTTTTAAAACGGAATTATTCTTGTTGTCTCCTTTCAAAGTCAGCATAGATTTTAGTCTTTGCGGTCAGTAACTTCTGGAACGGAGCAGGGACAAACACAAGGATAGATGACTTTTAAATTTTTTTAAGAAACTTGAAATATGCGAAAAAAAAAACTTCATATGTCTTGGTTACAATTGGGTTGTATGTGTATAAATCGTCTTCATTTTTGGTCATTCTTACATTCAGAAATATTTAATTAATACCTGATATAGATAACAAACAGAACATACTTAAAGAAAAATTAACTAGAGTTGTTCTGTTCACCCGTTCACCCTCGGTGTCGCTCAACTTGGAAATGCTGTTGAAATCTGTAACAAATTTCAGAAGGCAGCCTACGGTAATGAAAAACTTGATTATACTGCCCAAGACACAGAAGACAGGGTCAAATATAAGTCAAGGTATCGCTCAACTATCTTGCTCTTATCACTGGATAAAGGATGATGTTTTAAAACATTTTATTGTAAATAACATTACCAAGGAAAGAAACACGAATATAAAATAAAATAAAAATTATTTACAAGCTGTGTAGATTATTCGTTTAGTCCTACGTTCATCTCGACATAGTAACCAGTCGGATCATACAACTACATGTACATTTAGCCCTAAAAGGGTGTATAACCAAATGTAAATATTAAACAAATGGTGCCCAGTAATCAATTCAGTTGACCGTTGTATCAAAATTTCCCCGTGGTTTCATGGAATCGAGAAAAATGGCAATTTGCAGTACTACATCATGTACGCACCAAATGAACAGAGTGCACAGTGTATTGGAGTGTTAGTGTACTGTAGTCTTCATTTCGTGATAGGATACAAGCCCTTTCTGGTAACTGACGTTAGATGCAATTTATCCCCCGCACCAATCAGAATTTGAAGAGAAAATATACGTCACGGTCTAATTCGCGCAAAGGAGGTCGCGATTGGTTTTAAGGGACAGCATGTTTTAGAGCTGGTAGTATTAATCAATGCTCTATGTATAACTCGGTCACAGGAACTGTTTTCTCTCCTGTAGAAATAGTATAGTATAGTACCATCAGGCCTAACGTTTTCGCCGCCACTCTGCCGTTGAGGAATAGAGAGCAGGAACAAAAGTCTGGTCATTAGGTGCTGGCGATGGCATTCATTTATCAGTTCATGTCAGTTTGTTTAGCTCAGAGCTAGAACCTTACACGATATTTTAATTAAGAGCCAAAAGTCAATGGGTTAAACTGTCGGGCGCCAATAGAAACTAATCAATTAGGGGTTAATGATGTAAATACTAATTTTCCCGAAAGTTAACATGTATTAAAAAATGTAGATTTTCTGTTATGATAAATGTGGTGATACTAACAACATTATAATTTACAGTCAAATTAACCTACATTTTTCGATAACATATTATTTTTTACAAAACTCCAATTTACAAGGATGGAAGTTCCGACAAATTATGGAAAATACGCTGGTAGGATTTTGCCTTGTCATAAAAGAACGGGAAATAATTTGAACGAGCCATCCAACCACGAAAAATCGCACAAGCACTTGCTTTCGTGCTGTACAGGCCCGTACACGTGAGTTTTTTTTCCTATTGGTATTGAGATGTTCGGAGATTAGCCTGAAAGTCGACACTTTATTCTTCAGTATGGAATTTAACAGTTCACGCTTCATATGTTTTATCGCTGACTCGGAGAGTTCATTATCGTTCGCTTGTATATCTGCATCTCTTAAATCTCAGTAACTAGGATACAATCTAATCTACCTTTCTTCAATAATTTGACCACTTTACAACGTTGCTGAATATATTGTTGAAGTTGCTGAAGCTAACCATAGACCTGACACTTTATATCAAGTCCAGTTCTCGCCTCAGGGGCCGGGCACGCCTCTCTTATAATCAGTTCAGTGTTTCTAGAAGACTTGTATTCTGTTGTTCCCGCTATCGACAACAACAATGTTGCCCTCCTTAGTCACAGCGATACCACAAGGATTTTTAAAGCAGCCTTCATCTTCGCCAAACGTACCAAACGCACTCACAAATTCGCCATTAGTATCAAACACTTGAATTCTGTGGTTGTGGTAATCGCACACTAAGATGTTGTCTTCATCATCACAGGCTACGCCCTCAGGACCGTCAAACAGGCCGTTTTGTGATCCTGCAGGTTAGAAAGGGCGATGCAATAGCTATTGGTTAAATTAACTATAAGGGAATGCCTAATTTGATTACCAGGGGCCTTACTGAAAAAAGAGGGGTCCATCGAAAAGGGGGTGAGGACAAAAGGAAGCTATAAGAGGTACGCGTTAGTCAGATATTTAAAAGGTAGCTCTTGTTATCGATTAATAAAGGAGAATGGCTGCAGCTTATACTAGAAAGGGGAACTTTACGAAGAAGGGCTAGAAGCCTCTTAACAAACACTCTGTTAACGCTACTGATGCATAAAATGTTCACCTTCCTTTCCAAAGTCGGATAAGTATTTTCCTTCCATGTCAAACACCTGTACCCTATCATTCACGCAGTCAGCGACAATGATCCTCCCCCGCTGGTTCACACACACGTGATGCGGGTATATAAACTGCCCCTTAGAAAAGCCCTGGGTTCCAAAATGTCGCACTGGCTCCCCGTTCATGTTGAATAACTGCACTCGATGATTATCCTGTTCCGTCACTATCACCAGTTCCCCAGCAGTGGAAACCACGCCGCACGGATGGTTCAACAGGCCTGGTCGCTCAACCCCATACACGCCGAATTTCCTGATGAATCGACCGTCTTCGTTGAATACTTGAACTCGATGATTGTTGCAATCTGCGACCATTATATGGCCGTTACGAGCGCGGGCGACGCCTTTCGGGTTTTTAAACTGACCCTTCTCCGTGCCCTCTGAGCCGAACTTGAACATGAAGGTTCCCTCAAAGTCAAAGACCTGCACTCGGTGGTTGTTACAATCTGTTACAATCAGGTGATTGTTTTCATCATCGATGGCGACGCCCCATGGCATGTTGAATTCACCTGTAAATTGGAGGAAACAATCAGCAATAAAGCCTTAACATTGTTAAGAAAACATTTCACACTAACTAACTGACATTAAAACTTTGACAGTCCAACTTGTAACAGTCTAAGCATGTGGGAAGATTCAAAATAGAATGACAAATAAATTACGATTTGATGTTCTAACCAGTGACAACCTAGAAGCGCAGGACAATTTAAAGCATGTTTAAGCGTTTGCGAAAACAAGCAAACAAATAAATAAATAAATAAATGGATAAATAAATAAATAAATAAAAGATGCAGAAGGGCTAAAAGTAGATTCTTCTGTAGACCTGATAGTGAGAACACTAAGCTCTAAATCAAGTCAAAGTAACAGGTGACTTGAGATTTTAACTACTCCTTAAGGTTTCTGCAGTCCCATTACTCCTTACCTCCTCCAGACCCCTCGCAGCCAAAGCATGCCAGGACTTTCCCAACCTTAGCAAAGTCCATTCTGCCAGTCACGTTAACAGTGAAGGGACTGCCGTTGATATTGATGTTTCTCATGGTGATTTTAATCTGGTGTGCTCCCCGGACTATTGGTTGGTAAGATACCGTAAAGGTGCCATCTTCGTTGTCAATTACGTACGCTATCAAACAATTAGAAAATATCTTTTTAACGTATTTCGAACGGTTCTTCATACCAAGCTCATAGCAAAAAAAAAGCTTTGCAGTGAATTTGGCAAGTTGTGTGAACTTCTCTGAAAGTAACGAAAGTGAGAAACTGGGCTCTACTTACTTGGTACGGGATCTCCCTCGGGTGGGGCAATCTCCACGCTGATTGATTCGCCTTTGCCGCTGTAGATCTCGTTCATTCTGTCTTTAGTAGTAACAAGAAACACTGCTTCCAATCCAGATTTGGCTCGATGAATTCCGACACCAGTGGCAAAACAATATGGCGGATAAGCATGATAAACCTTCACCTCACCGATATGCTCAATAGCCTTTCTAAACTCGTCAGCAGAGAATGTGTAGTCGATGAGATCATCCTCTAATGGCAAGTGCTCTAGCTTCGTGTTGTTCAAATCTTGCAAACGTTGAGTCATTTGCTTTTTTACAAGCATGACTTCAGCCTCGTTGCCGTGCCTGAGGAGACTTTCGGTAAAATCAATACTGCTGTTTAGATTCCCCAGCATCATCTCTAGCTCATCGAGTTGGATTTCCAGAGTTTTGGATTTCATACGGTAAATGTTGTTTACTTGTGTCAGAATTTCTTCTTCTCTTTCTGAAACGACTTCTCTGCATCGCTTGCAGTTTTGCATCACTTGCTGCCGAACTTCCTCCAGTTTACAATCGAGCTTCTGTTTAGTTTCGGCTACTTTTTCGATGGCCTGTTTTAATGGACCGATTCTTTTTTTCGTGTTCATGACGAGGACTCCAACCTGGGAAAAACATATAAAAACAATTAGCAGCAAACAACAAAACAAAGAATGTCAACTAACAACTTTAAATCATGTTTTAAATCTATGGGAAAACAAGCAATAACTTCAACTACCAAGTGAACATAATTTACCCAAAACCCAAAGGTGATTTCACATTTTAAAGTTACATGGGAATGCTAATTCGAGTCGAATTTAACAACTGGGGACAGATTTAAATTCAAGCTCCCGCTACCTGCTTACCTATTTTTCCTCAGTTAACTCACAATTTCTTTTTACTGGTGATATGTCAAAAAGCAATCTATAGTGTGTATATATTAGAGTCCTTGGTTACCGGCGTTGCATGCGCTTTCGGACGAAAGATTACAATATTTCACAACTGAATGCGTAGTTAGATCACGCCAGTTATTACATTTCCAAGTATTTTATGCGGAATAAAATGAAGAGATTCAGTTGACGCCGCTTAGATATGTACTCCAGTTATGGAGAAATATGAAATATTCTTTTTTATCTGCTTAAAACGGACCATCCTACCTCGGAGCGATGTCTCTTATCCACATCTTTCAAGTAACCATAATGATGCTCTCGATGATCGATAATCAGGCACTCGCGGCAAACAGGCTCATCACAGGTTTCGCAGAAGTACTTCAACACATCGCGCTCGTGGACGGCGCACAACAGAGGCCTGTGAAGCTTCTCCTGGACTTCTTTTTGCGCTTGCAAGTCACCTAAGGCAATAACTTCATGTTCTTTAGTCATTCGAGTCCTGCGATGTGCTGCCACGCACTGCGAACACAGGAACTCCATGCATTCGATACATCTGGATGTCGCCCTGTTTTGTTCCTCGCAGTTTGTGCAAACAACTGGGTTCGAGTTACTCTTCGCAACCGAAAGAAAGTCCAGCATGTTGTTGATGAAGAAGTTGGTCGATAGTGCACCGACGCCATCTTTGGGCACGGAAACCTCGCATCGACACGTAGGACATATAATGGTGTTTTCTCCACTGTTGATTAGTCCTTGTAAACAATGTTGGCAAAACGTGTGCAGGCAAGGAAGAACCTTAGGCGTCGTGTAGGTTTCCAGGCAAATTGGGCACTTGAGAAGATGCTCTGATAGTTTTTCGACCTCCACAGATGCCATATCCAAACGAAATAAACGACTCTTTACAATACGTACCACGGAATTACCCAGAAATTCTTTAGAGGATTTCGCATTTTAAAATTTCTTTCCTGGTCGCTGTCTTTGGTACTTCGGCGAGTGTGCAACACGGGTTCGTTCAGGCGGAACGATAACCACACGTTTATAAGTGCTACCAGGGAAGAGTTTCATACGCCCTTGACAAACAGGTTTATAGCGCAGTAGATACACCCGTAGAGGGAAAACAAGACGTTTTCGTTCCATTGCCACCTGCGGGGGCACCTGTTTTAGACTAATTCGCTGTCAAGAATCAAGTGAAGTTCGGTACCAATCGATAATCTTTCGGACTGGTCTGTAAAACTTACTCGTCAGCCTGTTGTACGGTACATAGGTTAGCCTACGAGCAGGCTACGCCGCGCGCACTTTTGCTCCAACGTGAGCCCGCTCTCGGGCTATACGTGGGTCTCTTAAGCTGTTGAGAATTTAACATTTAAACTCCAAGATTACAATCGACATCAGATTATGAATAAACGACAGAAACCATTCACTAAGTGAATACTATCCGTGCCAAAAATTTCTCTGAAAAACATCATTTTAACTGTATGTCGGCCAGTAAGGACAATTTATATACTGAACAATTTACAGACTGGCAGACAAGTAAATACTGCTTTCAATCACGAGCCAAATCATTATCACTGAAGGTGGCCCACCTGTTAGCCTGGCAAGAGTCCAAATGCGCGCTGCATATTTGAATGAATTGGGAGTATATACCTGAATATTTATTTTTGTCGTAATGCGAACGATCGAGTACCATGGATGCTCGATTTGTACAAGTGCTTGTTTTAATGTTGTTGTTTTGTTCTACAGTCAAAGGTAAGCTGTGCTTGTCTACTGCAGTGTTCTATTGAAAATACCTGCCCTGAAACTAAAGAGTTACCCTGATACCCATGCTTAGTTTTTGTTTTTTGTTTTTTCACGTTGCTGAAGTTCCATCAGGCGAAAAACATTATTCGAATTGTTATTTAATATCAACGGATATAAGACAGTTTTTGTGTAAATCAATGTTGTACAAATGCCAAAAAATTACCAGCGTAGAGAAAAGGTCTAGTTCATTTGATAAATATTCGTTTTTCTCACGATCTGGCGATCCCCCTTCAACTGAAGAACTACTAAGAGCATTCATCCCTATCTATGGCCTTGTTCCTCAGAGCGCCGCTTGAAGACACAAATTAGATCGCCGCCTCCAAAAATGTAGCCAAACCATCGCCATGATTTAATTGAATGTTATTTTTTGCAGGTCTTGAAGCAGCAAATGCTACTCGTAACAAGCGAACCCTCATAGAAGACTTGCTCGACGCTAACAAGTACAACAGACGAGTTAGACCCGTCCTTAGGAGCGAGGACGCGGTTATCGTTACGTTTGGATTAGTTGTCAGAGAAATAGAAGATCTGGTAAGCAGCGGTTGTCTGTGTTGTAGTCTCATTCCTAGCTCCAGTGATTGTGTTTAGAACATGCACTGATCTGTGCATGTGTCCGTAACTCGGACGCAAAAATCGCTAATTACTGACAATATATAATCCGGCCTAAATAAGGTACTTGGTCAAAAAAATTCGAACAAAAAAAAATAATAACAAAGAAAAAGATACAAAAATTTTTACTAAACTAAAACAACGACCCACTTGTGGCTTTATAACAAAAACTTTCAAGCCAACTGATAGTCTTCTCATGCAAAAAACAATTTAAAGCCATCATTTTCTAACACATTTTTAACAAAATTGCTTAATTAAATTAAAATACTTGTTTGCCTTCAAACTAAGCCATAATATTAATTGAGAGGTTTTAGAAACTTGTCTAGGTGGCATCATATTAAAACTTTTGTTTAAATTTACGTTTACAGGATGACAAGAACCAGTTGCTTATCACCAGAGCTGAAATAAGAGAGGTACTGAGATCTAGAACGACCATCACGTGAACAATATCTTCAGATTCAAGTTCACTTTCAGTTCTGTCAGATATAAACTGGTCTTTGATTAAATGAAACCTCACTTTAAGAGTCCAAAATGAAAGAGATCCTACGATACAATATTGACTCCTTAGACCGGCTTATGGAAATTGTAGAACGGACATTGTTCAGTATAGACCACCAATTTCTCAGTTGTTAAAGACGATACCATTTATCATTACCGTTTTTTCTTACCCAATTGAGTCGTTTGAGGCAATATCATTTAGTGAAGTGCCTTGCTCTTGACCAAACCTTCTTGCTCATTGACTGCACAAGAAGTTAATTATAAATTGATTATGAACTAAATTCGATCTTTATTTAGTATTGGGTGGACCCATTCTTGAGGTGGAATTCTTCAGAGTATGGTGGAGTGAAGTACATCAGTGTTGATCCAAAAACGATTTGGATCCCTGACATTGTGCTTTATAACAAGTGAGTGAATTTTAACATTCGGTAGTTTCAATTGACTTCGCCTGTTGATAGTCTTTTCAACCTAGTGTTGTACTGTCAAGATTGGTGTCTATCTGTACAACGTAACTCCTAAAATGAACGAACATTCTAAAACTATATATTTCCAAATACATTTAAGCGCTCACCTTTTACTGCGAATTTCGCTGTTCATGAAGTGATCTTAAAGGCCCAGTTTCACCCTTAATGCATTGCGCGCCTCCCACTTCACTGATGAATTTTGTGCAGTCGAAAATTATCCGTGAAGTGAATCACTCCGAAATCCATTTTAATCCTGTTCATGTCTGTCTTTATCCATCCAATCATTTTTCAGTGCTGGAGAAGGCTTTGGCAACGGCATGACACGAACAAAAGCTGTTATCAAAAACAATGGTCTGATCAGCCTGAACGTGCCCACAATCATTGAAAGCAGCTGTAAGATACGGGTGGATAATTATCCGTTTGACCAACAGAACTGTGAGCTTAAATTCGGCTCCTGGACTTACGATGCAGCTGGAATAGCCCTGACCTTGGAGGTAAATTACCCAAGTAAATGCTATTATGTTTATTTAATAGATGTAACTTGAGAGAGAGTTTCCCTTTTCCTCTTAGATTAGAGAGGACGAAAACACTCTTGCAAAATAGGTTGATTTTTACATAGGTTTTGTAATAGATTTTTGATTACTGTATATTTTGGAGGAACACAAGTTTATTAGTTGTATAACTATTACGTGTTTTACCCTCTATAAACAAAGATCGATTGATTGATCGATTTAATTAATCTCTGAATCAGCGTTTAGTATATGCAGGATCAAAGCCATCTAGCCAGGAATATCGCCTGTTGTTTCACAAACTGTTTGATATCATACCCGGCTTAAAGTGCCATATATCATTTCTTATTTTGTCAGAGTCCGTCAGCAGACCTGACCGAGTACTCTCCCAGTGTGGAGTGGGAACTATTGGGGGTCCCCGGAGAATTTAATTCCATTATTTACACGTGCTGTCCTGACCCCTATCATGACGTCACCTACAGAGTGCAGATTAAGCGGCGGGCGTTGTATTACGCCATGTATTTGATAATACCCTGTGCCATGATTTCTGTCTTAACATTGTTGGTTTTCCTGTTACCTCCAGACTGCAACGAGAGAATGACAGTTGGTAAGGCTGTGCTGTGTAGTGTGTAATGAAATGGTAAATATGTAACGTACACTTTGAGTGGCTGCTCAGTAGCTTTATTGAAGTTTTATTGTGTATGGCTACGTTTGACAGCAATAAAAAGAAACTTTGATCACATTGTGTTAATATAACGTTATGCAAACACACGAGGGAGTTTGAAAGAACTGATAAATACTCGAGTTCATTACAATCTCTACACATGAAAGATTATTTCGCCAAGAAAATGTTAACGTAAATGCACCATAGACATGCGATTTTATTGCAATGCCACCATTATTACGAAGTGATGGTGTATTGCAAATGATTGTCCTACATCAGAATTGCAATCAGTTTGATAATGATCTGTTTATTAATCTTAGGAATGGCGATTCTTGTTGGCCTGAGCTTCTTCTTTCTACTTGTGGCTGAAAACATGCCAGCCACATCCGAAGCAGTACCGCTGGTGGGAATGTATTACACTGTGACAATGATTGAAGTGTCTTGTGCATTCTTTATGACGTGCTGGGTTTTACGTTTTCATCATCAGAACCCAACTGAGGGAGAGGTTCCCAAGTGGGTCAAGGTGCGTTCGTGGGATAATCTTGTTCAAAGGACCTAGCTTTTTCTTGAGATTTAGATTACTAGCATCGCCAGAAATTGCCTGATGCTCATTGGTTTACATATTTTATTCATTCTTACTCTGTAATCCACAGGTCTATCTTCTTGGTTATGGAGCAAAACTGTGTCGATTTAATTTCGGGAACAGTAGTTCTCAAAGCGATGCTTCACAGGAAAGTGACGTTTCTTC
>Ga0126338_10000939_pt1:0-15000 | contig 17622 bp, 15 predicted proteins | sample OrbCmetagenome_2_FD_92529 | JGI IMG/M metagenome (GOLD analysis project Ga0126338, IMG submission 92529) | Coral microbial communities from Petempiche,Puerto Morelos, Mexico - Orbicella C C metagenome | ecosystem: Host-associated > Invertebrates > Cnidaria > Coral | place... | reverse complement strand
TACCCGTTAAGACGGAGGACGTCGTCAAACATGTTTTGATGCTTTGTGGCTGTCGTTTTTGTAAAGCATTTATTGTCGATACATTTCCGCTCATTACGAATGAAGTTGATCTTTGACTTTTCCTGTATTGCTGATTGGTGTTAAACGAAGAGTGGTTTCTTTGCTATTTTTTTGTAAAATTCAAAGGAGCTTTTGCCGTCTTTGGAGATGGTGACATTGAAATCAAGTAGTGATAGTGAGGGGCCATTGGGTGTTATTTCTGGTTTCTCAATTTCAAACTTTAATTTAGGGTGCAGATTGTTCATTGTATAGAGAAATTGGTCTGCCATCTCCTCGCCAGTTGTCTGGAGATAAATGTCGTCAACGTATCTCCTGTAGGGGCTTATAGATAAGTGTGAAGAGAGGACGATGGTTTCCAGTCTGTCCATGAATAGGATGGCCAGAATGCCTCAGATGTTAGAACTCATAGGTAGGCCTTCTTTTTGGCGGAAAACTTGATCATTGAAGGAGAAGTACATGTTGTTCCTAATCTGCTAGTCTGCTAATCTTCTAAAAGATTTTAATATCATTTTACAGTAGTGTAAGGCCTCAATTGAACTTTTACCAATTCATTCAAAATGCTACTGAAGGGCAACATCCAAGGAGCATTAAGAAGGAAACCATTAAGGCGCGCACAAATGACGTGCGAAAGTTGTAATTGGATACTTGTAATTGGGCATCCACGTTATCGTACGCCAATAGTTATGACGAACCAATTACGATCGAGAATTTTGTTATAGATACGATCATATGACAAATAGGCGCATAGAGAACCAATTACTGTCGAGAATTTTGTTATAGATGCGATTAAATAATTAATTGCACAGATTTTTTTGCAGAAAGAGTTGTCAGTGTGAGGAGCTGAGCTGATTTTAGTTTTGGCAACTAGTGTAATTAACAATAACAAATGATTTGTCAAGTGTTCAACGAAGCATTCCCTCGTGAAAAAATTGCTTATTTGTGATGATCATCCCCTTTATCCAAGATCAGTCGAACACACACATTCATCAAAATGCCTCCATCATCTCACCTACACCTGTAAATCCATTAGTGCCTTCAGCGACGCCGAAGCTGAAAGCAAATCCGTACAGCCAATAGGAAAGTCCCCCGTATATGACGTCAACAGCATTTTTAACCATGATATTTACCTCATTCTTTTGGGAAACTAAACCTAGAAAACAAACCACAAAATGACTTATCTCCTTAAATGTCGATAACGTATTCACTAGGAATATATATATAGATTGAATAAAACAGGAAAGTCAAGTCTCATGTTAAATGTGTTTCAAGTCTCTTTTAGAACTATTTGTCGTTTTTTTGCATGGTGAAAAGCGAATGCAACTAGATCTTGAGGGAAAGATTATTTGACCAGGCTCAATTTGTTACAATCGAGTGATCGCCAGAAACCACACACGTAGCAGTAGAGATAATTTATATAATGCAGTCGATTAACTTTTCAAAGTTACCCCAAAGTCAGTTTCTTAAAATTTGTGCAAAATAAAAATCGGTCGGAACTTTTAAAAACTGCAAATAAAATATTATCCTGCATGGTGAAAGAAACAAGAGGATTTATATTATGTTCGTAACTCTTTTGATGCGGTACTATGAGACAGACAGAGCAGTGGCATATGAAGATTTCCTGTTTCGAAGTTTCTTTAGGAATAAGATATTTTTTGCAGCTGGATACGCTTTTATAATATTTTCAGGCTCGAAACTTATTAGATATGAAGACAGCTTGTCTGTGTATAATAGAATACTGAAGACCGATCAATATTTTATATACTGCGAAGGAGAACAGCGCTCTGAAGATTAAACTTTTGGTCAAACGTTTCACAGTTAACAATACTTCTTCATTTTCAAGCACTAACAGTCATTATGTGGTAACATTCTAAGCGAAGCTTTAGAGGAGTGATGAAGCTCGCATAATCATTTCTGCCGAAACAAAAACTATCTAGTCAGATCAAACTTGAATTTTGATTATCGTAGTGTACAGTTGTGTGTGAAGTTGCCCTTCCACGATAGTGGTTACACAAACTCATTTGAAAACGACGCATTTTGCAAATTCACCACGCGTTAAGCTCGTTTATTCAGCTCTAAAATTGTTTTCTTTAATTTATTTGTACACCAAATATCATAATCGCGTCATCACTCCACATTTTGATGCCTCTGCAAAGATACCGTGCATGTTGCTTTTGTTCGAGTTGCAAGAACTCGACATGGTGGAATCTCTAGTCAAAAACTTGAAGTTCTAGCTTTAAGTGTAAAAAAATAAAAATAAAAAATTGTACAGACCTGACTCTACCAGTCCAAACCCAGATTGCATTGTGAATATAATGAAAGCACTCGTTAAAATCCATGTAGCATCGTCTGAATTTAGCTGCACAGGCTCTTCTGATAAGACTGTGACATTTTGTGCGTTTGAAGAGTTTTGTGTCACGTTCATATTTTACTTTACGAATTCTACTTTCAACGAAGTTCACTTTTCACGTATAATAAGTTTGTTAATCAGCAGAATTCACAGCTGAGTTTTGAAAAACAACTCCCGCTGGCATTTGCAGTGAGTCATGACAAACAAAGAGACCTCTGAAAAACAATATATGACAGAGAAGATTATTAAAGATGATTAAAGATTTGCTGCAATGAGAGCCTTAGAAATTCTCACGAAAAGTCTTTGAACTACAGACATGTTGCCTATAAGGTACATTGTGTTAGAATTTACTGAAATGCCCTACAACTGAAAAATTGAATGTTTATAACAAATCAATATATGCTCGCTGTTGTTTTGACAGGTTTTTACATTAGCGATAAACAGAAAAGGTGTGTAATCATTTCAAAAATCTGTCCTCTGCAGAAGTGTGGCTATAACAGTGCCTTGTTTTAAGTTTAGCATTTTCCTCTTCTATTTTACATTTTTGATATTCCTCAATAAAGTGAATTTAATTCATGGTCGAGCTAGAATTTATTTCGCGAACTAAAAACGTTTTATTTCGCCCGTGTCAGTCGGTCGTTAATTAACTTTATTCTCACTTGGGCACCCATCTCAATTCCCGTTATTTAACATAAAAAACCAACAACAGTTGACGATCTAATGTTTGGTTTTGTGGTGTTTGACTTACTTGTTAAATAACAAATGAAAGTGTTTTCTAAAACATTGCTGGCGTTGTTTCGAGCCCAAATAATATACTGCTTTGATAGTCCAGTTTCGAGTTCGCCATGACCGCTGATTAAAAGCACTGAGAAAGCATTTGCACAGGGTTAGCCTCGACCTAAAGAAAAATATTCACAAATTCCAGCGAGAAGACTCCCTATTTACAGCTCTTTGTATTGTTTAATTTTCAAATTTGTGGCACCTTCCCGCCGGTATTTGTGAATATTTTTGTTAGTTCGAGGCTAAACCTGTGCAAATGCGTTCTCAGTGCTTTTAATCAGCGGTCACGACGGACTCGAAACCGGACTATTTCTTCAAACGTAAACGTCTTCCTAGTTTGAGAAAAATTAACTACCATCAGTTTTCAGAAGTTCGTTTGCTCCATTGCCTTTCCATAATTTTTTCGCACGTTTCCTGCTTTTTTTTTTTCCTTTCTCCCATTCTTTTTCGCCGTGACAGGTGAGCGTTGTGATAAGTTATGCAAGAAAAGAATTACAGTGGTATATGTCCTCTTTGTTAAACCATTCACAACCGATATCAGAATCAGAATTTCCCTTAGTTTTCAGGTTCTTCGTAAATTTATCCGAGTTTATCCAGCAAGAATTTTGTTTTAGCCTGATTCGTGTTTTTCTAAAGGTTACCACAACTTCCCGATATTAAACTATAACAATCTAAAAATAGATCTTGTATTTTCTTAAAAACCGGAGCACTGCAATCGCTTCTAACACACACTTGTTTTCGAAAAATTGGATGATTGAGATTAACAGCTTACGCTTCAGTGAAATATAAGATGAGTTATGACGCTTATTTCGTATATAGCGCACCTTATCTTAGCATAATTCAACTAAGCAGGTGAAAATATTAAAATTGTGTTTCTCTGAAAAACGTATTTATGGGAAGCCTGGAACGTATGAGTTATTTTAGCGTGGAACAAAATCTTTATTTTTGCCACATGTAGTTCTCAAAATGCCAAAAACATCGACCAACGTGTCGTTAGGATTCCACTTTTTACTCATTTTGGCATTTTCCGGTGCAGTTTCTTAATTATTCAGGCACATTTAAAGATTTCTGCATATTGATTAATTGAAGCGGTGGGCCTCACATGCAGGCAGCAATAACTGCATATTGGCAAATACGCCGGTTATTGTGATGAAAAGTATATTGAATGGAAGGCCATCTCGTTTCTACACCGTTTGTTTGGATAACTCATAGCAATAAATAACAATTAAGGGAATTCGACGACCATATATGATGCGAGCCGTGAGCAAGGCAGACTGGGTAATTACGTGTTTTCATTAGTGCTGAAGATCTGTGGGAAACCTTCCAGCTGAATAAAACAAAAAACTCAAGTAAAAGACAAGCGTCGCTAGGTAAGTATATTACTGAACGTACACTGAGTACGTTTGTAACCCAATGTATTATATATCCACAATACATATAGGAAACTTCGAATTCGGCTGCTTAATTTGAACATGCATGGTCAGTTCATTGTCGATATATTTCCTTGCCGAAGCTTACCCGCGTCAAGCAAATGGCTCGTTATTTAGCAAATCGCTCGTGATTCGATTCCTGATGGATAACCCACCTTATATTTGATATATTTTCGAAATCAAACTTTAAGTACAGTCAGAAGTATTATCTGGAAATGCTTAAACGACAACAATACTTTCCCATAAGTCTCGGACAGATGTCGCTTTTTTAAAAAAATTCGCATCACGGAGAGATATGTGTTTGAGCCGCATGAGCGGATACATATATTGATGGCTGGTTTTATACATTAACACAACATTCTCTTATTTATATTTGGAAACCACTTTTGTCAGTTTCAGCCTCGAGAAAATCCTTAAAGCAATAAAATCCATAGCAGTTGTTGAGTGACGCTGTAATGGAAGAACCGCCTACCAATTCCTCGATTTTAAACGAGACTTTCACGGTAATAAGCACTGAATTACCGACGACCCATCGTGGAAGAGGAACTATGGATGGTCCCGGAGATGCCGTGTGGATATTAACCAGTGCTTTCATAATTTTCACAATGATCTCTGGTTTTGGTCTGGTAGAATCCGGTAAGTTTAATTTAAGCAATATTCAGGCAATTTCCACTAAATTTTTTCCCCTGGAAAATGTTTTACTGTAAACCTACCGGTTGTCAGTGTTTTTCAAATTATGTCGTTTTTTCAGTTTCTATTTACATAGAAGCTTTTCCGTGCTTTCCACATCGCTGAAGTCTATTGTCTTTTTACTAATTAGCAACATTTATGACACTCGATTCGTCACCAGTGTTTGCAAATTTCATAGGTAATTCCTCAAGTTCGAGCATTTTATTGACTTAGAAATTTAACGTGTGGAAATATATGCATAACTAGCCGACCATTTAATGAATACTTCCTCTAAAAACACATGTAAACGGAATTCACATTGTATTAATTCAACCAGAATTTAGCGCTGAATTTAGTATTTCAACACCCCTTATTTACCCGTAAAAGTGAGTTTATTTCATCACCCTTATTTATTCGTAAAAGCGAGTTTATTTCAAATCTGTTAATGTAAATGAAATGTTAATCAGTTGTTATGTTTATGAATTTTTCATACTTGATACGTTATTCGACGCCATTTCCTAGGTTACAATACAGTGAGATATTTGTTCTCTACAGAGTGGGGCTTAAGGGTACATTACTCTAGCGCTGTCGAGCTAAGCACTATCTATCTAAGCATATCCAGAGAGAAAAAAGGCACAAAAGCGGAGTGTTTTTCCTATTGGAAGTTTAGAACCTGCTATTAAAAACGCCAAAATGTGATTTATGAAACACAGTCAGTTTGCCTCATTTTCTCTTCGCAGTGGTTTGCTTTGCGATATTATCGGGATAGGTGAACAACGATTCTGTTATTGTTGGTTATGTTTAGGTATGGTCTCCAGGAAGAACGAAGCGAATATCATGGTGAAAAACGCGGTAGATGTTATATTTGGCGGCTTGGGTTTCTGGATGTTCGGCTTCGCCTTCACTTTTGGAAACGAGCACGGGGCGAATCCATTCTCTGGTTACGGAAGTTTCTTCACTGATGCGGAAGAAACGCGTATGGGAGATGTATTTGCACTCTATTGCTTCCAAGCTTCTTTTGCGACAACTGCAACGACCATCGTCTCAGGAGCAGTTGCTGAAAGAATGAACTTAAAAGCGTACATCATCTTTGCCTTCACGAACACTCTGACCTACTGCTTCCCCGCTCACTGGGTGTGGGGTGAAAACGGGTGGCTTAGAACTATGGGTGTGGTCGATATGGGCGGGGCTAGCCCGGTACACCTGGTAGGAGGAGTAGCTGGACTGGTCGCTACTATCATGCTGAAGCCTCGAGTGGGAAGATTTAAAAGTGTTTCAGGTGCTGGTGCACCATTAAGGCATAACATGGGATGTCCGACAAATGTTTTACTTGGTAAGCACATCTGCAAATCTGTTTCAGTTGTTGTTGTTGTTTTTGTTTTGTTTCGCATACTCGTTTGTTCGTTTGCTAGTTTTTTGTTTTGTTTTGTTTTGTTTTGTTGTTGTTGTTGTTTTTTTTGTTGTTGTTTTTGTTTCTTTTGTATTTTCTGTTTGTCTGTCTATCTGTATGCTTGGGGAAACGCTGCAATTGTAATCATCACGAATGTGGGTTGCCTGACCTACTGACTTAGAACAGTGTTCCCAATTAGCCACCAAGCTAAATACCCCCGACACTTAAATGAAGTTGTTGTTGTTGTTGTTGATGATGATGATGATGATGATGATACAACTTAATAAATTGACTGTTTCCAGTTTCAATTTTATTTCCACTCAGTGCATGTATATGACTCTTGTTTTACACACAATACTGTGTGACCCATCTCCTTTGTTTCTTTATTGCAGGTATGTTTATGTTATGGTGGGGTTGGCTTGGTTTCAACTGCGGGAGCACATTTGGGGTCAGTGGTGGAAGATGGAAACTTGCTTCTCGATCAGCGGTCTGCACTATAAATGCGTCATGTGGTGGTGGTGTGTTCGCAACTTTCTACAGTTATATAAAATGCAACAGGTAAGATTCAGGGAGCCCATAAAATGAGCTTTCAAGTAAATCGAGTTATCTGAATTTAGGACGTTCGCGCTAATTGTTTCTGCGCATCCTTACTGCGCACGCAAATTCACACCCCACGCCATGCATGAGAACGTGTACTAAGTAATAAAGTGAACAATGATAGGGCAGATGGCCATTGCTATAGCTTTAACTGGATTTATCGAACTTGGACGTTCGATGACCCCTATTTTTCTTTTGATGGATCATTTTCTATACCGATTTTTTTATGTTTAGCGAAAAAATGAAGAAAATCTGTCGACTGGAAGTTTGAATTTTTTGCAAAATGTACCATCGAATTCCGTTCCTTTTAGCTCCTCGTTTTTCTCTGCGACGGTTTACAAATGTCTCTTGAAGGGTTAAGTTTTCTGAAAACGTTGGTAACGTTTGGAATTATTTACGCAACAGACCCAGTTCTACAAAATATGACTAAGATCGTTTGCCTCTGTTGACTCACCTTTGATATTTTTAACTATTAATCCCTGTAGACCATGCTGAATTACGCGCGCCATTTTTTCAAAATCAGGGAAGTTTTCCACACGCTTTCTCTCTGAAACGAAGTCGGTGGCCCCAATTTTTTTGCATTTCTGACACAAGTAACTCATCACCTGACCGCCCTGAAAATTAAGAAAAAAAAAAAATCGCGCAAACGTCCTTAAGGTCAGGTTGAATGGTTACTGACAGAGAAAATGGTTCATTGCCAGGTTGGACATTCCCTTCTTTATGGTTGGAGTGCTTGGTAGCCTGGTCAGCATCACTGCTATCTGTGGCGTTGTGAGGCCTGGGGAGAGTCTTGCTATTGGTTTCATTGGCTCAGCGATCTCAATCATTGGTTGGCAAATCCTTAACAAGATGAAGATCGACGACCCTGTGGGTGCTGTCTCGACCCATGCAGGAGGCTCGATCTGGGGAATGATAGCTGTTGGGCTGTTTGTTGAAAAGGACACGCTCGAGAACACATTTTCAGAAACATATGGCGCTTTCAAGGGCGGCCATGTAAAAATACTCGGAGTCCAGCTCTTGGCATGCGTCTCCATAACTGTATGGACGATCATAACAGTCTTCATACAGCTCTACATCATCGATAAATCGGTGGGTCTGAGATTTCCTTTAGAGGAAGAAGTTCTGGGGGCGGACGCTTGTGAGCATGGAATCGACCAATCAGAAGCAAGACTCGAGAGTCACGTGCACCCTGTTCCAGAGTCACGGAACAAGGTGTTCCCGATCACCGAAGGTGACAACATTGGAGGCACAATTTTAAGTGACAACTGTAGTCGTGAGAAGCAGTGTGAAAACCGACAGCCTGGTGACGCTGAGTTACTAGATTATGAGCAGCCTGATGCCGAGTGTACAAGCGATGATGGATCACAAGAAAACAGAGAAGATTGCCAGAATATCGCAAGCAGAAATCGAGAGCTAGAACCTCACGAAATTGGTTCCTCCAACAATTCCAGCATCTCTACCAAAAGTAAATGGGCTAAGGTTTTCAAATCCAAGAGAAAGTCCAGCCTTCACTCGGGCAATGAGAAACGACAAGTTCCCAGGGGATCGTCTTTTTCCAAAGTGAAGGTTCCCGTGATCATAACCCTTACACCAGCCGATGACGCAAGAGAATTTAGACTGAGTTTTAGTGACGTAAGCATCTTAAAAAAGTAAATGTTTATATAGTCACCTCGGGTGTTGCAACTGAAAATTGCGATCTATGATGTAGTTAAATGTTAGCTCGAAAAGAACAAAGGAACAACGTTAGTTAGGTCGGTTTATTGAGTGAGATATTTTATGTGGGGATTGGAATGTGACATCAATGCTCCCTCCGTATTAAATCATGTCATAACTCAAAGCATATGTATATGTTAGACTAATCAATGACGGAACAAGGAGTGCAAACTATAAGATAGTGTTTTCAAATCCTTTTTCTTTTTTTCTATGCCGTGTGGAGGTTGGGGAGCGAAAGTGTGGAAAAAAGGTATCAGTTCAGTAATCTTCATTGTAACTTTGATTTAGGTTTGTTTTCGTAATTGTTTGGAAACTAAAAATCATACACGCAATATTTACTGTTAGAAAATGGATTCATTTACTATCAAATCTGAAGCCTGAACGTTCAAATGTGACAAATACTTGACGTTTATGTCCTTTTTTCGTTAACATTGATTTAATGTAAAATTGCTTCTTGAATGGATTCAAAGTCTGTTAGCATATTAACATATCCAATAATGATAACACATTAACGATACTTGAGAACAAATGCGTTTGTTCCAGTAAATAGTTAGATGTATATATGATACCAAAAAAGAAACAAGATACAGTGAAAGTGTAGAACAGATACAGATGGGCAGCAGGTTGGAACCCCGGGGATTACTCCCAGAAAAGTTGGGTGGTTGTGTGCGGCTTACTCCCCAAACCCTTACCCTATTTATGGCCAAAATCTGTGATTTTTGCTACCCTATTTATGACCTGGCCAAAAATTGATACCTTATTTATAACCATTGTGGCTGGCACAGTTGCCCTAAACTTAAGTTATGAAGGGCTTTTGATGACAGTACTATTGATAATTATGAAAAAGTAGTTTCTTCTAAGAAACATACCCAACTCAAGACTAGAAAGTTAAAACCATACCCCATTTAAGAACAAAAGGTCCAAAATCGATACCCTAATTATGACCAAAACGGCTAAAAACCCTACCCTTTAGGGCTGCGCATACCTATATAGTCCGTATAAGGGAGTGCCCCCCCCCGGGGTTGGAACCCAGTTGAAGCCAGCTTCAGTCCAGCAGTGCAGAGTATCGCGGGCACCCTTTGATTGTGTATTTTTGTCTCAATATATATCCAGGCTTTGATTATTACGGTCTTTTCTATTCTTGTCGCTACATTTGTTCCCTTAACAGTGTATACACGTTGTTATGGGAGGTAAGATATCAATCGCTCTTGCTAGTTGAAAGGTTATATTACGTTTACCTCATGGACTGCACGAAGTTCATTCTAAAGATATGTGATTTTGTTTTAAATAATTTCTTTTGGTCCTTCAGGTTGTTTATTTGTTTATTTGAAATCTCCGCGTATGTATTTTGTTAATTGGATGATAAATATTCGTCACACAAAAGAAAGTAAACATTATAAAACAATTATATTAAACAATTGAAAAAATCGAAGACTCACACTTTCACTCTCGCATAAAGTTTTCAGTTATTGATTGTTATCTGATACATACTGAGCATTTGTTCCTGAATTTCCCTTATTTACAACTCCAAAAGAAAGCCCTCTTCACAGGCAACTTGTGTACATTTGTCCACACTCCGCTTTTGTGTAGTCATGGGATAACATGAATCAGACGTAGTCACTGCAACCCCTCGTAAGAGCTCCTCGATGTCAGACTCCATACTGTAGATCGAGCGCAGATCTTCTGATCCTCGTGTATGTTTGTTATCTCTTCGGGCATCTTCGGCACTAATAACACGAACTCGGTTGCAATCGAGGGATCTTTGCGGATCTTCGTCATTCTTTTGTGCTTTGGCTAGGCATGAGCTCTCAACGCGACCAAGTTGAGTGGTATTCGGTTTTCTGGTTCCGTCTTTGCGACGGAGGATGCGAGCCACAATCGGCAACCTCGTCATACTGAACGATCCTGTGCGTTTTCCCTCCTCTGAGGCTTCAACTCCAAGGCCGTTGAGCTTTAAAGTTTGCCATGTACCTCTTCGAACTGTACTTGTTCTTTTCGTTTGTACGTCTGTGTTGACCTCTCCTTTGTCTTCTTCTTCTTCGTCTTCTTCGCGAATGCCATGTTCCACCAAATCACAGCCCTGCAGTTCTTCTTCTCTTGTAAGTCGTATCCCGATTGTTTTTTCGATCGCGTAAAGCATGATAACTGTTGTTAGAACTCCCCAGGCGGCTGTTAGCAGACATGCTAGTAACTGAACACCAAGAAGTCGCCAACTTCCTCCCTGCGAGAAAAATATATAAATAAATAAATTAGCGACTATATATTATCCTGAATTCTAGTGAAAGAAATGTCTGGGGACCAGTTAGGAAATTTTATTTTAAATAAAAAATGCTAAATTTTAATTACACAATATCATGAACCTGTTATAGCAAATTAAAGAATCTGTTAAACTGATTTGGATTAGCCAGTAAGAATGAACGTAATTGACCTCTCCATTTACTCTTTAGTTTGCTATCAGAGGGAATTTTTATTGAAAGTGATGTAAGCATGGAGCTTACACTTGCGTTTTTTTCAGTGTTTGCATGAACTCATGCTCGGACCCCTAGGGAAAATCAGTCATAGAAAAGCACGACCTGATCAAACCAAGTCAGCAAGCTTGAACAAACTACACAAGGTAAAGGTAATCCGCTCTACACATGTGCACTGTGATTAAGCAGCACCTTAAAAAGTCCTTTCTCCTCAGCAAAACCTTCTGTTTTCTCTTGTTCCACAAACAAAGCCACGGCGATCATGCCCCATACTCCTGACCCAGCATGAGTAGAAACGCAATTCACTGGATCATCAATCTTTAGTTTGATCATGGCGTCAGACAGCAGGCATGCGAACAGCCCGCCAAAGACTCCTATTACCAGTCCTTCCCACGGCCGGGCCAGAGCACAAATGCCAGTCACTGACACCAAACCCCCGCGGACACCAGTTACGAATGTCGGGACATCCAGAGTCTCGGCGTCGCGGATGTAGCTGTACGCAATGCCCAAGATTCCACCACCGATTGAGCCGTTCAGGGTGATGACCGCTGCTCGCGAGGCTAACTTCCATTTTGCTAATAAGAGAAATAACAAGGTTTATTTAGCATTTGCTAACTTAAAAAAATACAGGAGCAGACATGGCTGATTTATTCAATCATTATAGTGTGCCACTCGCCCGCTTTTGCTACCAGTGTGAGTCATAATCTCGAAAAATCAAATCTCATCACTAATTATCATACATCTACTGTTGATGTAAGTTTTGAGAACTGGCAGGCACATCGAGACATTCTTTAAGAATTATCCTGGTCTGAAGGTTTCCGCTCGGCAACCGTGATAAACTCCGGCGTCATGGACCACTTGGCCCGAGTCAGACTAGACCTTTTTTAACTTTCTGCTCGGCACGTTTTGCACGGATCAGCCGGATCAAACAAAATAAGAACTAACCAACTTACCTCCACTGATTCCAAAAGTGCTGCCACAGTTGAACCCCAGCCAGCCCCACCACAGCATGAACGTCCCAAGCAACACATTAGTCATGGAGCACGGTTGAGGTCTTTTTTTGTTGTCATCAAAACGCCCCAGCCTGGGTCCGAGCATGACAGCAGCAGCCAGCCCTGCGGCTCCGCCAACCAGGTGCACTCCTGAGCATCCAGCGATATCAATGACTCCGAGTTCTTTGAGTAACCCCTTCTTGCCCCAAATCCAGTGAGTTGGAAAACACGTGGAGAGCGTGCTCACAAAGGAATACAGCATGTAAGCTTTGAGATTCGTCCGTTCGGCCATTGCTCCAGAGACAATGGTTGTCGCTGTCGAAGCAAGCGCCATTTGGAAGAAGTACATTGAATATACTGCACCTTTTTCGATAGGAACCTCTGTGAGAAAATATCCGACCCCTGTGAAAGCGTTCGTACCTTCATCCACACCAAAGCTTAAGCCAAATCCAAAAAGCCAGAAGGAAAGACCGCTAAAGATGATGTCGATGGCATTTTTAACCATTATATTAGTCTCATTTTTTATCGTAACCATCCCTGAAAAATTAAGATTAAGATACAGCATTGTGATATTTCCGATAGCTTTACTTCTGTTTACAATAAATTTCACTCGGTCGTAGAGAAACTTTTCTTGGATTGCCGTGTAGTCGATACAATTTTTACATCATGACGAAACCAATTCTACATATTTTGACCACAAAATACCCAGATGCTCCTGTGCGGTTTTATGCCAGTGAAAATTTTTAATAGAACGCAAAGTACACTGATAGAAGTGTTATCTTTTCCAGCCAACAATTCGAAATGGAATTTTTTTTTAAAATTATTTCGCTAGAAGGACCAGAACTCGTCTGTTTGTTGTCACAAGATGGCTTTTATGAGTATCACAATTTCAGAAATAAAAATCTAATGCTACATTTAAGTGTAAATTCATTACGTAACCCAGTCGCTGAATTCAAAAAGAATATATTAGAGAAAAACTATTGGCCAAAAGAGAGTGTTCCTTGATTTTATAGCTAACGCTTGTATGTTATTTTCATTGCTCTCCTTTCAATGGAACAACACGTTGAAAATTCGAGGACACTCGAATCGATCGCATTTTGTTCATTTCAGTTTGTACATGTAGTCAGTATTGTTTAATTTCTCGGACATAAAAGGTTTCGGACTATCTAACTTTTTTTATAAATTTCATGTGCTTTATTTACTAACCTGATTCAATGAGACCAAAACCAGATTGCATGGTAAAAATAATAAACGCACTGGTCAAAATCCATGTAGCATCTTCATAACCTATTGGTCTTCCCGTGAGTCCTTCCAAGGGAAACTCCATCGAAGAGCTTGTTTCAGTCATTGACATCGGGAGCAGTCATGGAACATAATATCTGTTTTTCATGGTTCTTTGTAAGGATAGCATGGCAAAAACAGCTAGATTATTCTAATAATAGATTTATTTCGTTATTTCTCTTTCGCTCAATATTTTGGAACCTAAAACATTGCTAGTTATAATTAATACAGATGTTTGTGATTTAATTAGGTAGATAATTGTCAACAGCAGTCTCGTAAATATAAACTCAAACAGCTTGAGAAAAAATGTGTTCTAGGCAGTTATCATAGCATCAGGAGGCAGTTTTCCCACGCACTACGGGTTGCTTAAACTGTAGACTCTAAAACATGCATAAGATTTCAAAAGAAAAAAAAGGAAAAACTTACCATTTTAGAATAACCGGATATCGATAACTTTTTTTTAGAGCTTCTGGCATTAAAGTTTGAAATTAGAAATGTTTCCTTAACTCAGCCTCATTCGGAATCGGAATATCATGAATAATACAATTCAATCAAGCAGGTTAATTCTTAAATTATTTACAGCTTGTTTTGAGATATTAGTGCGAAAACACTAGAAATTACAAGCACTTGATAGGTTTGACCTTTAAAGTTGACTTCATACTTAGATATACTACCAACCACTACAAGAATAATTAATAAAAATAACCGGTAAAGCCGCGGAGTTTCAAAGTTTGCTATTTGTACTTTCAATATATGACTTTATTTTTCTCCTAAAAAAGTTTTGTTTTTATTAATACATTATTTCCAGTGGTGCGGTTGATCAAGTCATTACTTTGTCCGTAGGAGAGAAAAACAAGCAAAGGGGATATTATTGAGAACTTATTCTTCGTTTTGAATTATTCATTTTATGCATATATGGCCTCTTATTTCTCCAGAATTCGATAAATAGCCGATAAGGCCACTTGTAAAGCACTTTTGGGCTTCCCCCTACTTTTCGACAAAATCTTTTTAGTTAAATAAAAAAAAAACGATACAAAAATATTTGTATTTGCTTACTGGTAAAATCTTTAATAACTTTGAGCTGATAGAATCCACGGTTTATTGTTTACCTTTTTAAAGCAACTTTGCTGATTCATTTCAATTATTGGTTTACACGTTCTATACAGCTTATTTACATAATGCCCACGCGAAGCCACGCTCATTATTTTAGTTTAGACTACAGGAGTCTTCGGAAGTAAATTTGTTCTGCTTGAAAAGTACTTGCATGGGAGTC
>Ga0126338_10000938_pt1 | contig 17630 bp, 11 predicted proteins | sample OrbCmetagenome_2_FD_92529 | JGI IMG/M metagenome (GOLD analysis project Ga0126338, IMG submission 92529) | Coral microbial communities from Petempiche,Puerto Morelos, Mexico - Orbicella C C metagenome | ecosystem: Host-associated > Invertebrates > Cnidaria > Coral | place: Petempiche,Puerto... | reverse complement strand
GGGGGAACTCCTAGAAAAATTGGGTGGGGGTGTGCAGCCCGCCTCCTCTTACCCTATTTAAGACCAAAATCTGTGATTTTCCCAACTCTATTTATGACCTGACCAAAGATTTGATGCCCTATTTAAGACCTGACCCGTAGATCAATACCCTGCTTCGGACCTGTCTCATAGTTCAGAGCGATGTTGAAGGCATTGTGAAGGGCTTTTGTTGATAATCTTTGAAACAAAATGCCCTTACAAGGCTGCCTTCGGGGAAAATTAGGCCTCTCCACAAATATCACGTAAAATCGCTTCAATATCTTTCCGGAAATTCTAAAAAAAATCTCCCAAATATCACAAAAAATGTTCTAAATATCTCGAAAGCACTCTAAATATCTCTTATTTTTGTCGTAAAGATACACCCATTTTGAACCACTTAGGCCGACATTTTCAAAATTTTCTTGCAGTATTAGGCATTGAGGAAGAGATTTAGGCGCTTCGAAGTTACCAACATCCGCCATTTTCGAAAATTGCTCTTTTAGAGCTTTTATTGATATGCAATACTTTTTGCGAGTGGGAAAATCGCTCAACTGGATTGTTTCTGGCATAAAACTGAGTCTTGTTTCAAAGGAATAGCGAGGAAAACACAGGGCTTAGCCAAAAAAAGCTATGAATATTTCTAAATATCCCTAAAATATCTAAAATATCTTAATATTTCTAAATATCTCGGAAACTTCTAAATATACCAAAAAATATCCGGATATCTGTGGAAAGGCCTAGGCAAAATCAAATGTGAACGACTCGTTAAATAGGTGGCTGACGAACCAACGGGGCTTGTAGCCTTTCTTAATGTTAGTTTTTGTAAAAGCTTAAGACGTCCTAAAATGTCTATTGGATGAAAAGGTTAGAATACTTCAAAATTAAGGGAAAAAAATCATGGCCGTTTTCAAAGTTGATTAAGTTTTCATCAACAGTTTCGTAGTTTACTTCATTAAGACAACAACAAAAAAACCTCTGCATTTTTTCGTTTACGGAATTCTCAACTTAGTCAGTCTTGTAAATAGTTATTTTAACCGATAGCTAATATCATGATTTTGAACATCATTTTCAAGTTGTATTTCTAATTTTGTCATTAGCACTGATATTGGGCAATTCATACTCGCCAAGTGTTGGAGTTGAGATTAATATAAGGTTTCCGCTTTCATAAAGATGTTTCGTGCGGGAAGTTTGTTCAGGCGACTGAGTTCCTGGCCTGCCTCTATAAATATTGCACGTCAATACAAGGCTAACAAACCGCGCTGCATTTGTACAAGAAGCTTACGACACAAAAGCCTTGCTTATACAGCTTTGACCAACAACTTCGCGATTGTGAGCAAAGCCCTCCCAGTTTTTACGCTTCGCCAAATATTTTTGTCATAAAGCACAGCTGTTTGCTTGACGTGACACTGGTCGTGTAAAACGTTTAGAATCACCAAATTAACACTTGAGAAAGTTGTGAGCTTCATTTGTTCTAGAACTTTGTCTTGTTCACACTTGGAGACAATGAGAGCGAGAGAAATCTTTCGTCTTTTCATTGGCGCAAGCTTGGTTACCTTGATACTCGGTCATGGCATGCTGATAGATCCCGCCAGCAGAAACTCCGCATGGAGATTTTTTCCCAATCGTCCAGCGCAGTACACAGATAACGAGTTGAATTGCGGGGGCTTCAGCGTCCAGTGGAGTAAGAACAAAGGCAAATGTGGCGTTTGTGGAGATGCGTATCATCTTAAAAACCCGAGGTATGTCTACCCTGGCAGGTACGCGAAGGACCGTTTCGTAACCAAGACATACAAAGAAGGACAACAGATCGAGGTCAGCGTTAAGATCACTTCAAATCATCAAGGGTTCTTTCGCTTTAGCGTGGGCAAGGTGGAGAAGCGTCCCATCACTCAAGAACAACTGAAGCACATTCTGTTGCAGCCTGATGGTTCCAACACATGGCCGCTTCACTCTTCCAGGGATGGAGTGTTCAAGATTAAGCTCATGCTACCAGAAGGCCTGACATGTGATCACTGCGTGGTGCAATGGTGGTGGAAAGTTGGTAACAACTGGGGCTGTAATGACGAAGGCGTTTGCGGAGAAGGACTGGCGAAGAGACAAGAGACCTTTGTGAACTGCGCAGATATCAGGATCGTGCCAGCAGGAGGTCCGGCTCCCTCGACGGAGGAGCCCGACCCAGATACACCTATGATGACAGTGGTAGGCACGACACAAGAACCAGCTACCTCGGCGGCAACACCAAAACCTCCTACTGGAGGGTGCAAAGCCACAGGAAGCTGGACCGGGCAATCTCATATGAATACATGGTGTCAGAACAACTGTGCACTGGGTAATTGCCCTTCTAGCAACTGTATCTGTTCTTGAAAACCCCTGTTCACTGTTTTAACACTTAAAAGTTGTTATATCGAGTATCCGTTAAATGTTTGTTTGAAGATTGAGTATTTGGTTGTAGCTTGGTCTGATTTACTTCTAATAAAGATGAGACGTCTTCTGCACCATCTGACTTAAGATGTTGTTCACAGTAAATATATAAAGTAGAAACGAATAACTGATCTCATTGCATTGAGCCAAGCAAGAACTGCGGGTGAGGGGTACTTCGGGAGTAATCCTAATAGCATAAGGGACCTTAAGCAGATCACGACGACGACGGCAACGAGAACGCCACCAAACAAAAGTCTTAATGAGCAGAACAGTGGCTGTGCACGTGCGTTATAAATCTTTGTACATTTCTTTGCCGTTCACTGCAAAACAACAACGTGAAATGACCAAGTTCGGCGTGGTCTGAGGAACACGAACGACGACGGCTAATGTTTCGTATTTCCATTTTGAATTGAACGCTGTAAATGCATATTTAGCCGCCTGAGCACGTTTTTAGAGCCATTGGCCTACTAAACAGATCTAGACAATTGCGAATTTCACTGGTAAAACATAAATTCATTTTTGACTTGGCGTCGTCCTCGTCCTCGGCGTCGTCGTCGTCGTTGCTTAAGCTCCCTAAAGGTCAAAACAGGAAGGTTCCCAGAAAGGGTCCTTTTTTTTTAGGCTGGATGTATATGAAAGGGTAGGGTTTTCAAGAGTTGAAGCATGGAAAAGAGTAGGATAAACTGTCATGTAGGATTTTAAAGAGGCTTTCAAAATTTCACGGCTGAAAGGTATATTAGTGGCGAGGAGGTGCGAGGGCCTTTTTAGGGTTTGAAATTAGCCATTTGGAGATTTCTCCAGTGGGCCTCTAGAAAGATTTCCCCAGGACCTTTTTCAGGGTCGGTAAAAGCGTACTGTAGGTATGTGTAAGGGGAACTTGAAACACCTAAGTTTTATTCCAATATATTAAATATTAACTCGCGCATGAAACTATTCACACTTCGTCAGTACATATATTGTAACAGTTGGAACAACGTGAAAGATGAGTTTTTTTATTAAATGGCTGAACCCTTCCGGGGTGAAAAGGAGAATTCTGATTGGTTCCCTCAGCGGTTCAAATTTTGCAACACGGACCGCTAAGATGGACCGCTTATGAACAGAAGCCATAATCAGAGAATCCGTCCCCGATTATGGCTCCTGTCATGAACTGATTTCGGAAAATTACGTTTTCAATTTCATGGCACAAAATAAACATTTTTTCTTAAGTAGAAATTATTTTACCTTCATGTTTCGAGGAAAATTTCATTTAACGAACGTAAATTAATTCTTACCTTTCGCGCGCGCGTTTACCGAGAAGAGGATGGCAGATTAATCAGCAGATTAAAAAGAGCCATTATAATAGATACCTTATGGAACTAGCTTGTTCGGTCCATATTGGAAAATATTGGTCTTGTTTCTTTTTTTTGCAAGTTTATGGACCTCGCGTTCGGCTCGGTCCATAAACCTCCAAAAAAGAACGAGACCAATATTTCTCCAATATGGACCTCACGTTTGTTCAATAACATATAAATAATGACTATCGTCGTCAAAAAACGCTAAAACTCGCATCCCACAGCTTTTGAGAACAGAGTAAAATAACTAGCTCATGCATTGCTTTTCTAACACCCCACCCCCCATGAAAATAGTGAAATACACTAAACCCTAATACTTTGAGTCTTCATTTATTGAAATGATGACGTCACCTTACTGTTACAACGTGTATTATCCAGCTTACAGATAATCCCTCTCCCTTTTTAATAATATCGAGAAATTGATGGTTTCACAGTTATCCCGTCTACTTCGGACATTTACAAATAGACGCGGGGCAGTATCCCTTAGCGCAATTGCTAACGCACCAAACATCCATAGCCTTGTTGCCTTTGTGAGGGCCTACGGCTTTGCACCCCCCTGGATCAGGTGCGTTGGTTGGTGGAGGTTCGGTAGGTCTCTGGGTTGTGGGCTTAGGAGGCGGTGCCTCCGTTGGAGGAGGTGGGGGCACGCTTCCGTCGCTCTTAGTAATTCTGATGTCTGCGCAGTTTACGAAAGTCTCCTGTTCTCCTTTACCCATCCCACAGTTACCAGGCCCGTCGCAACCCCAGCTGTTGGCCACTCTCCACCACCACTGAATCACGCAGTGATCACATGTCAAGCCTCTGGGAAGCTTCAGCTTGATCTCAAACACCTCATTTCTCTTGGAGTTGATTTTCCACTTGGTATCACCATTGGGCTGCCTCAGAACGTGCGTCAGTTTCTCTTGTGTAATGGGAGGCTTTCCAATCTTACCCAGACTGAACGTAAAGTGTCCCTGATGGTTGGATGTCACGTCGACCAGCACCTTAATCTCCTGCCCCTCTCTGTACGTCTTCGTGATGGTTCCTGTCGCGTACATTCCAGGGGCTGTGTACAGCGCTTTGCCCGGTTTGAAGTGGTACGGATCTCCACAGACTCCACACTTGCCTTTGTTAGTGTCCCATTGAACGCTAAACCCGCCACAGTTCAGCTCATTGTCTGTGTCGTGTCTTGGCGTATCAAAGCCGTAACGCCAAGCTGAGTTCCGACTTGCAGGATCGATAAGTCTGCCGTGGCCTAGAACTAAGGTTATTACATTAAGCGCAACAAAGGCTCCAAAAATCGCTGTCATCTTGAGTGCGTTTGGTTCGGCACCTTCTTGGCTTTTGCAATCTCGAACAGATAGCACTTCAAATTATAGCCTTTGAAGTTTTTCACGTGATGTTCCACGTCGAATCAGCTGTGTTATGGAAGGTAAACTCAGAAGAAGCACGTTTAAAATTCTGTGAAAGCTGTCTAGTGTAGGAAAGACATATAAACAGAAGTTCTGTACTATGTATTCCCAGCTTTATGGCTTGAAATAAGAGTGTCACTCTGGCACAGAGAAAACGTTCACAAGTTACACACAGCTGATCCTAAACCTGACTGCAGGTGATCATTGGTAAACAAGGAGCATTTTTTTGTATATGCAGGGGTTTTGTGAGCGAAGGGGGGTGGGGTGGGATGGGGGAAAGGAGGGTTAGATAAGTCTTTAAAAGCCTGGCTAAACGATGCATGATAGTGGATGATAGTTGAATGATTCTCTCCGAATTTTCACCGACTATCATCAACTATTATCGACTATCATGCGCCGTTTGACTAAGGCTTTAGTGACTAAAAACTGAACAACTACTTTTTCAGCGGTATTCGCTGAAGTTACACGTATTCTTCCGGAAAAATAGGTCACCTTTACACCCTCAATTACCACTTGAGTTTATGAGAAGATGATTTTTCTGGCAGTGACATAGGCATACTCGGGAAAAGACTTCCGAGTTCTCCAGCTAGGAGTCCGTTCTAGCAGTTTATGCTGGACAGCTCGGAATTCTTTGTCGAGCTCGATTATACCTGAGGTAATGACAGAAAATACATCTCCTCGTAAATCTACCAGGCTAAAACTCCGCCATCTCATTTATCATCATTCTGTGTGAATTTACGTTCGCAAGATGTGATGTTCTCTTATATCTTTTCTTGTTACATATCTAGCAGAGCCGCGCAACGCAGTGCATACCTAAGCACTCAGCATAATCCAATGGTGCACGGTCTTAGCGTGAGCAAAGTTAGCTTCGTTTGGCCATTTCCACTTGCAACTGAGTTATGAAGTACTTCAGGAAAGCTTGGAGAAGACTCAAGAAGATAAAGTTGCACTCGACTGCACCTCCAGCAACTCTTACGCTTTTTTCGTGCTCTCCAAACATCTTGTGAGCATGCTTATGCATGAATTCGTTGTTAACAAAAACTAAACCGCAGAAAGTAAATAGAGAGGATTGCTCACTCACTCGTTATAAACAAAAAAATATGTAATGTTGTCAGAGGTACATCTCAGGACGTCTTTAAAAAATCAAATAGGTTGCCGTATTATAGACAATATCAGTTGAATTCAAATTGAACAAGTTAATCGAAAGCATTATTTCATCCGTTTACCCCACAAATCTTGGGCAATCTCTTCAGATTACTGCTGGCTTTTCCAAAAATATGTTGATACGTCAAAAAAATTGCGAAAGCAAAGTAAACCATTTTCCCACCGGACATCACGGCTGGCAAGCTTCCAGTCGCGTCACTAGGCCTTTCTACAAACATCAACCCAAGTAAAATCGCCTTAGTATCGTTCCGCAAATACTCAAAAATTCTCCCTAAATATCGCAAAAAAAAATCCTAAATATCTCGGTAAACCCTCTAAATATCTCTTTTTTTATTGTAAAAATACACCGATTTTGAATCATTTAAGAAAAAATTTTCAAAATTTTTCTTGCAGTAACAGAAGTTGAGGAAGAAGATTTAGGTGCTTCGATGTTACCAGCATCCGCCATTTTCAAAAATTGCTGCTTTCAGGAGCCCATCACCTGGTGATGGGCTCCTGCTGCTTTATGGCTTTTTTAGTGATATGGAATATATTTTTCGAGAAGAAAATCGCTGAACTGGTTTGCTTCTAGCGTACTGAGCACTGTTTCAGAAAATAGCGAGAAAAACACAGGACTAAGTCAAAAAAAACTATGAATATTTCTAGATGTCTACAGATTTTCTAAACATCTTAATATTTTATAAATATCTCGGAAACTTCTAACTATCTCCAAACATTTCCGGATATTTGTGGAAAGGCCTACGCGTCACTCCTCTCACTTGAGATTGTGTCAACAAATCACGCTTTCCTCAAAATGCGACAATAGGAAGGCATTTAAATAAAATACCACATTTGCTCATCCAACAAAAATGATTTTAAAACCTTAAATATCAAGATGGTAAAAACAGAACAACATCGAGGATGAACAATTGACTTTGAAACTTGAGAAGAGTTTTGTGTATAAGTAGAGACGCCGCTGAACTGTAGGCCCAGAACTAAAGTAATCACGATAGAAGTATTTTTCTGTTTCATAGTTGCTTTTTTAAGTCTCTCCGACTCCAGCAGTTTCTCGAAATTCATGGCAAGAGCCACTCTAAAATGTTTGAAAATATAAGACGGCACTGAACTCCATGTAGAGTGTTTTTTTAAACTTGCTAAGAGTTTAGTCTTATCCTGCTTATCAAAATTTGTATGTCTGAAAAGTGCTGGAAACTGTTTTGAGCCACCTTAAGTTGATGCCTTTATTGAATATCACTTCATGTATGACATTGAAACAGTTGAGAAGGGAAAGTAAACACAGAGCAGATACGTCAAAAATGCTAAACAATACTGTTGTGTTGTTTGAGATACGTACGAAAAGATTTGCACAAGGCAATCACACCTTTATGGTTTCTAAATAAGTATTCCGTGTTAGAACGGAGTAGATATACACAGCTGATTTCCGTTGAGCTATTAACATGGTCTTATTTGTATGTTTATGGAGGAAAAGGACGCCGTGAGCAAAGATGGCGCAGTGGTGAGAGCGCTTGTGTCGTTGCTTCTTGCCTTGCTCCGAGGATTTTTCTCCGGTTTTCCTCTCTCCTAAAAACCTAACACTTCTAATTTCAATTCGACCAGGATAGGGGACCCGCATGAAAACCAGCCAAGGCTAATGTGGCTTCCTCTCTAAATATTGTAATTTATATATTTTTATTTTAACTCAGAAGAGAATCAGTAAAACGTCCGCCAGATTCGTTAATACCGGCGAAATGCCGTTGTCAAATTTGATCTCATTTCTGCAACGATTCAGACGCGAAAAAAAAAAATCGATCAAAGTTGTGGCCAACGACTAAACGCTGAATTTTCAACTTGAAGTTGATAGATGTCAATTTCTAAACCACCATAGGGAACTTGTAAAGGTGATAGTTACAGCGTTACCCTTTTACCCGAAAAAGGAAAAAAAAATCATTCTCTCTTTCTTTAACTCTCGAGGCGTCAGCTTTCTGAATTCGCCTCGGCGGTTATAAATTTACTCAAAACCGTGACAATGAAGATTATCGATACGCTCCTATTCATCCGCATTTTCTCGGACATTTTGAGCGATTTTTGAGGAACTCTGTTTGGTAGTCAAATCGGAGGAGGGTGTTTGTACGTCCATGTTTGATTATATTTTAGTGAAATTTTGGTGACTATCTTGGTGACTTTTTTGTGATCACGGCGTCAACGGTATCGTCATTGAGGAGTGTAGCGCAAAACATTTTAGGTTGTCATAAAGGAGGGAAGTACAGGAGGCTGATAATGGCATGATTTCTCACAGGAGAGCAAGATCTGTTTTTGTGAAATCTTCGTCGCATTAAACACCCAAAAAGCCTGCAGTTTGCAAGTCTTATTATCCACTCATGTTGAGCACATTCACAGGTATTGAGCAAAATAAAGGTAGCACCATATGTTGCTTAGCAACGTCAGTACTACTGAGAATTCCTGGCTCAGGCAGTGTTTGGCCATCACCTGGTACTTATTCTCCCCGAATGAACACACCAACTCTCGGATAAAACAAGACACTTCTCAGTCTACACCTATTATTGCCATGTTTTGCTATAGATCTATGTATGATACAGGCGGAACAGCACGACTGAAAAGGCCGTACGTTAATTAAATCTCTTTACTCAAAGTTTGCATTGTCCAGTCTACAGATCCTGCCTTCGCTTTCTAACTGTGGCAGTACATTTAACTAACTGAATTGACGGCTCTTGGCTCTATTCACACTTGCAATGTGTGGGTGGACAGTAACCGTTGGCGCAATTTCTTTTGCACCAATCATCCATGGAAGGGTTTCCTTTGAAGTGACCTGTAGCTTTGCATCCCCCCGGATTAGGGGCGTTGGTTGGTGGAGGCTCTGTAGGTCTCTGAGTTGTGGGCTTAGGAGGCTTCTGGGTAGGAGCCGGAGGTTGTGTTGGAGGAGGTGGGTGCACGCTTCCGTCACTTTTGGTGATCCTGATGTCAGCGCAGTTTACGAAGGTCTCCTGTGGTCCTTTGCCCATCCCACAATTACCAGACCCATCACAGCCCCAGTTATTGCCCACCCTCCACCACCACTGCATCACGCAGTGTTCACATGTCAAGCCGCGGGGTAGCTTCAACTTGATCTTGAATACGTCATTTCCTTGCGAGTTTATGTGCCACTTGGTTTTGCCATTGGGCTGTTTCAGTACATACTTTAGCTTCTCTTGAGTAATGGGAGGAGTTCCGATCTCACCCACACTGAACGTAAAGTAGCCCTGATGGTTGGAGGTAACATCCACGATGACTTCAATATCCTGCCCCTCTTTGTACGTCTTGGTGATGGTTTTTGTCGCGTACTTTCCTGGGTGGATGTACTTGGGTTCCTTTAAATGGTGCGCGTCACCGCACACACCACACTTGCCTTTGTTGGTGGACCATTGGACATTAAACCCTCCACAGTTCAGCTCATTGTCTGTGTCTTGCCTCGGTGTGTCGAAGCCGTATCGCCAAGCCGAGTTCCGGCTGGCTGGGTCGATAAGTCGGCCATGACCCAGAACAAGGGCAATTAAACTTAGTGCAACAAAAACTCGAAAGATCGATATCATCTTGCCGCGGGTCTCAACCTTAGTAGCCTTTGTGATATGTAACTGATGCCAAATTAAATTCTAGCTTTTGCTAAAGATGTTCACGTGATCTAAGTTTCATCAAATCAAATTGTAGCCTTTGTCAAAGATGTTCACGTGATCCGGGTTTAATCAGCTTCGAAAACTGTGTCGCGCAGTTGTCAACACAGCGTTTAAGTGTACACAAAAGCTGCATAACATACATTGTGTTAAGAATACATATAAACAAAAGGTGGATGCAACATTTTGACACCTTTCTCGTTTGTAAATAAAGGAGTCAGCTTCGCTAACAAGGATTTCGGACAGTTGACAAGTCAATTCAAAGGTACGGTAGAGAGATTCTGCAAAAAAAAAAGCTAAGAGAATAAATATTGATGTGCAGAATTCTCTAACATTTGTCGGCTTTTGCCTGATCAAAGATCTTCAAAAACTCACAATTGTATCGATTAAATCAGTTACACGCTGTTACCTTTCAAAAAGTTGAAAGATATTTAGTTTCCTCACTGCCGGAAAACGGAAGCAAATACGAAGTCGCGAAGAGATGAAAATTGACACACGAATGCAATCACATCGTTTCTTCTTTTCAGTTGTGAAACACGTTTTAACATAGGACTGGAAAGAAAACCATTGGGGGTTCTCTTTTCACAATTTCCTTTGCTGTGAAGTCTCATTCATCAAACAAGAAGGGCTCCCGTTTCAAAGCATTCCAAACGTGGAGATCACAGGCAGACCACTCTATGTGTTCGTGGTTAATAATTGTTTATATGAAAGGAACAGAATCTATGAGGGTTATGAATAAAGCTCTGAAAATTACATGTCTGAGTTACATCTCGGTCTGAGTATCCCAATGAAGTTAAATGAAACGTTAATCGACTCATCTGTGGTGGTTTTTCGCCTTCCTCGCCCGTCTGAAGCGTCTTTTTTATGAAATTACTTTTGGCCGGAGACCGGTAAGACAAGGCTTGTCTTACCGGAGGGTGGCAAAGGTGGGGTACCAATCCCGCATCACGACGAATTTTTCTATTTAATCAAGCGTCACGGAGAATTTTTTCACCATATCACGCGTAGATCGCCAATTTTACTTTCTCGACCCTAAACGCGTCATTAAAAGAAGAACTTTGCTGATTCAAACACAAAATTTCACAGGCAAATATGTGACCTCTCACGAGAAAACGTTCCTTACGGTATCCGTTCGAACGGCTGAACACACAACAAGTGAAGTAGCCTGCGAACAGGCTCCCAGCGAGGGCGGAAATAAATCTGGCAGGGGAGTAGAAAACAAAATCCGGCTAGCGAAGCGAACAGTTAAGCGCGGAAAAAAGATTTGCGCGAATTGCGCTCCCCCTTCCCTCTCGGCTCTCCCTGCTCGTCCTAGACCACACTTGGCTAGTTCGCACTAAACTCATTAACCCAACCGGGAGCCTGTTCCCAGGCTACAAATGAACGGATAATTTCAATAGCCATAGTGAATTTACTTGTTCCAAGATATCTGAAGATCACTTGGTTCTACATGAGTCGATAACCACTGAATATAATGAGTTATGACTCTAGAAACGATTTAATGAAATGCAAACTGTGAAGGTAAACGTCAGAGATTCATGAGATGTGGGCTGCGTAGGTATAAGTTGAGAATTTATACGATGAAAGCTGTGTAGGTATATGCATAGTTAATAGAGGGAGATGGTATATGTGGGGGATAAATGAGATGTAGGCTGTGTAGGTATATGGAGGGGATTAATGAGATGTATTGCTGTGTAGGTATATGTTGGGAATTAATACGATGAAAGATGTGTAGGTGTATGTGGGGGATAAATGATATGCAGGCTGAGTAGGTGTACGTACGTAGGGGATTAATGAAATGCAGGGCTGTGAGGGGGGATAGTTAGGGGGATGGTTGAGGAAGAATACTTTATTATAAATCCAGGAGGTATTGTTTTAAGAGAGAGATGTGTATATTGCGGTGGAGTTAACTGGCCGCCCAACCATCCGGGTGGTGTCGCACTTATAAAGCGAAAGAACAAAAGGCTTGGCTGAGAGCCAATGAGAAAGCACTGACGTCATAGCCAAACTGGACAAACGAGTTTCTGACACCGGCTGGATTTGATTGTTCAAAATGGCAGACATACCTTAACTGTTAAGGTTATAATATGCTAATTTGCCAAACATTCTTTATATGCACGCTTATGTTCTGTAACGGCTTTGCAATTTATGCTACACATACAGTTATACATTAAAATAAGCGTTCACCTCGTGTATCTTGAGTTATAGTAGCCAGATTAAGCATTGATTGATGAAGTTCGTTCAAGGTTCTCTCTGCCATCTAATTTTGCATGTTGCAACGAAAGGGTACTTCATCGTCTATGAATGCCTACGAGCGAAAACAACTTCCGGTGCCTCGCCGCCTAAAACATCACAATTTTCAATGTTATTCCACCAGACATCATTGTTTCCGCAACATTTAGATTTGAGGTCAATTAAGTGGCGAGATCCCCGAGTACTGGAAGCTATGGAAAGAGAAATACTGTAATAATTACTTGGTTTGGAGCGGGAAAGCCCCAAGTATCAACTCGCCATGTTCAAGGACGTTATTGCCTTAAAGTGTTCAAAGCCTTAAGCTATACTGAAGAAGGAGATGCGAACGATTGCCGTGTAGTAATGGGGAAGATGAAAAGGTATTGTATCGGCGAAGTAACGTAAACGAGATTGTTTCAGCAGCAACTTCCTACCGAAACGTTCGACAACTTAATCACTGAATTAAAAAGAACCTTGGCAAAGAGCAACAATTTATGTGACTTTTTACGGTTTTTGCACTATATTCTCATCTGCGTTCGACTGGTCTTGGGATAAAACATGAGCAAAGCACAAAGCAGCCACTTTAAATGACAGACCCCGGTCTTTAAACAAGTGTATCGACCTTCCAGCATCCGAGATGCAAATGTGGGGATCTTAACAATGACGACGGCGACGCCGAGGACAACGCCTTGTAAAATTGAATATGTCCAGGATGCCAATGGCTCTAAGACCTCGTTCAGGCTAAATATGTAATGACAGCGTTCAATTCTAAATGGAAATACGAAATATTAGCAGTTCAACTCATCATTCGCGTTCGCGGTCATTTTGCGTTGTTGTTTTGCAGAAGGCTATGGAATGTACAGAGGTTTACTGAACACACTTGCACAGCCTTGTTTTGCTCATTAAACCTATTATTTGGTGGTGCTCATTGACGTCGTGGTTTGCTCCAGACTCCGTCCACACTACGCCGGAGGAATTTAAAAAGGCATACAGTTTTATTTCTACGGTTAGGCCCGACAGTCCAGGGTAATCCGTCACGAAAACGAAGCTTTTCGAAAACGCTCTTGAAACCGGAGGAATTTGAAAACGGGGGCTTTGAGTTTTCGTGTGGACGGAAAACATTTTAAAACGGACCTTTTTCGAATGGCAATGGAAATCTCGAGGTCAGAATCTAACAATGTGAACTGACCCATGAAAAATTTTTGCACAGCGCGAAGAGGCCTAGGTACTAGTCAGTTTTTCTTTTTTGGAGGACATGTGGGTAGCGGTTTCGTATGACATCACAACTTCTTTCATGTAAGCAGGAGGCAGGAGATGGACAAACAGACAAACAGACAACTGAATTGTGTGCTCTTTGTGAAATGGCGGAAGGTTTGGAAAATATAGGTGATATTTCACCTGATTTGGCGAACGAGGATGTAGGAGAAAGTCTTGTGGAGGTTGAGAACAGCAGCGAGAGGCAGGGAGAAGAAAGAAAAGCACGTTTCTTTGTAGAAAAGGACTTGGAAAGTATCCTCGAACAGTCTCAGTCGAGCGGGACTAAACGAAACACGAAATGGGTGGTGAAATTATTTCAAGGTAAGAAACTTTTGCTTTGCTTCGAATTTAACAAAGTCATTGAGCAAAACGATCATGTGGTTAATTTACCAAAAGGTACAGGTATCCGGTGAGATCGTTCCAGGTCATATCGTTCCATAAAAAAAGTCAGATCGTTCTAGTTAGAAATAAGCTTAAGTCAAATAAAGGAGCGTTAAAAAGGTTAGTAAATTGCTTGGAGCAATTTTACAATACCGGGCCACTTATTAACATATCCCTCTACGCTTCTAAGAGTGAAGCATACAGAAACAAAAGAAACGATTCAAATTCAGTGAGATGCAAATGAGTGGCCCGGTATTCTACAATCTAGCCAATTGCTCCACAAGTGAAATTCAAGTGTATGTTCTGAGTACTGCTCACATTATTGACAGATCAGAACAATAAACTGGTTTCTAGGTCGAGAGAGTAAAATGTATACGGGTCATTCTACAACACCCCCACCCCCCCCCCCCCCCCTCCCCCTGCCTCCCATCAACCCCTTGGGGTAAAAAGGGTAGGCGTTTTATGAGTTAAGGTATATGAAAGGGTAGGGATCTGTCATTTATGTATAATGTAAACAGGAACTTAAAAAATTATTCTTGTCCGTTGGTTAACAACTCTTCTGGTAATGCTTGATGTTCTCCCATATTATTATCTACTGACGTCATTCCAAGGGTTTAGAAAAGGGATACAGTGCTCTTAAGTAGATAATATAACATAACATAACTGGTTATTCGAATTCAAATTCAATTGAAGTGAAATGAAAGGTGAAAAGAAGACAAAAGAGGTTATCCCTTTTGAGTTTGTCTCCTAAAATAATAAAAAACGCAAATTTACATCTGAATAAATTCACAATAAAAAGTTCCAAAATTTCCTAAAACATTAGTTAAAATGGCATCTGAGCCTGTTCTTTAAAATGTTCAGAGTTTCTCCCTCCACAACGTCTTTAGGTAAATTATATTATACGTGATAGATGTGAGAAAGGGGCACTTTTTTTTATAAAATATATAGGAAAGGGTTACCTATCTAACAAAGTAGTATACAAAAGGGCAAGGGGTTGGACCTTGGGGTGGAGTCTTTCCATACAAGACTTTGTAGAGTACCGCCCTTCCACTTCCACCAGGCTACACCTTGACCTTGAAGTTCCTGTTTGCACAACTAACCTAGGTTTCATTAAATTTAACTTATCAAGTACAACAATATTAACAAATTCACCTAGGGGTTTAAATAATGTGCCGTTTCCAATGGAAAAATGGCATTCTTGCTAGAATACTTTCAACCTGGGATGTGATGAATTAAGCGATGTGTTTATATCGACTTTTTCCTTCAACCAACCATCAATTTTTCTCAGTCTGAAACTAATTTTTTACACAGATTGGTGCCAGGAAAGAAAAGTCTCAACACCACTTCTTGAAATGAATACAGTGGAATTAGACCAAAACCTGGCAAGATTTTATGTTGAAGCAAGGACAATAAAAGGTGACGAGTACAGTCGTTCAGCTCTTCTTGGTTTTCGCAGTTCAATTGAACGATACCTAAACAACAACGGTATAACTCTGAAATTATCAAAAAACCATTTGTTTCAAAACAGCAACAAGATTCTCGATGCCAAGTTGAGAATCAACCGCCGTGCTGGTAAAGAAAGTGTTCAACACAAACCAGTTATTATAGCATCTGACCTTGAAAAAATTCGCACCAGCCCTTTCCTTAGTACGACAACTCCAGCTGGACTGCTGAGAAGGACGTGGTTTTACGTTTCTCTTCACTGGTGCAGGTGTGGAAGAGAGAGCCAGCGAGATCTTCGCCGTGAAAGCTTCAAGTTTACAAAGGATGCCAATGGCCATGAGTTTGTGGTCATAACCAAGGGAGAAGCCACAAAATTTCACCCCAGTGGTGAAAACAGCAAGCCTTTGGCTGAACGAGAAACAAGGCTTTATAGTACTGGTGCAGATGATGATGCCTTTGCCAGTCTGAAATTTTATCTATCGAAATTAAATCCATCATGCACAGCATTTTTCCAACAGCCAAAACAAAACGTGACAAATGATGATGCTGTTTGGTATGCAAACAGACCACTTGGTATTAACAAGTTGGGCGAAATGATGAAAAATATATCTGCTGGAGCAAAGCTCTCTCAGATATACACCAACCATTCTGTAAGGACGACGGGCATAACATTGCTTCCCAACAGGAATGTTCCAGACTGCCACATCATGTTTGTTTCAGGGAACAGTTGTGACCAAAGTAAAGCTCACTACATTGCACAGCCATCCGGATTGCAGCTGGAAATTGTTTCTGGCACCATCTCAAATGCACTACAGAGTCACAGAGGAAAGAGCACACAAATATCATCTGTTCCAACCACTCCACTCATCCAAAGCTTGAGGCCAATAGCTTCCAATGTGTCAATGTCGAGCACAAATGCAAGTGGCTTTTCCAACTCCTGCAATACGCAAGGCAACCTTCAGGTATTTTTCAGCTTATAGAGGTGCTCTGATGACAAAAACTGACTTCAGTTGACTTTTTCTGGCATTTTGAATAATAAGTCAAATTATCCTCGCATTTTGATTAGTTCTTACTTATGATCTGTTGGAGGACAAACAAAATAATGAATGCCATTAACATTTTTTGTCTCTTTAGTATATAAAACCAAGAGATTCCACATTGTTGTGGGTCTGTTCAGTAATGGTGACACCAGTAACACTTGCCTAATGGCTACTTATGCCGCTTTTTTGCTCTTACCACATTTTGACATCATCTGTGATGTATCACTGAACAGATGCATGGAAACATGGAATCTATTTGTTAAGTAAATTTTGGAGTTCAATTTTGCTTTTGCTGTGATTTTCTATTCAGGACAGTGACAATGACAGTGGCGGGGTTTCCCTGAACCAATCATAATTCTTTGCTATGCATAGCAAACAATGAGTTTGCTTCAGTCTTTATAGACAATAGAGTATGTCAAATTGTTGTTTCCTTGTTTTTCAAAGTGGGAAGATTTTGGAACCAACAAGCCTTTTTGGTATATTTGTTGTTTTATCACATTATGATGAAATAGATACACTCTGTTACTGCTGGGACTGCTATGGCTGACAAAGGAAAATCGTCATTGGTACTTGTACTGTACACTGGTGGAACAATAGGAATGAAGAAACTCAATGACAATGGTAAGATTCCTGGTTTCCTTTCCTTGATAGCAGTGTCTAACATAAGATACCATGTTCAAATACCACATTTCCAAACACCAAGAAGAGAGTTGAAAAAGTAATGTACAGCAGAGTATTTTTGATGAACTTGAGGGTGGTTGGAAAAGTGGTAAAACACTCCCTTGGGAGTTTAATATATCTTCTCAGTCAAATCTAAAATCTAAAAATAAATGCTAATTAAAGTCAGATATGGTGTCCAAACACCCTTGTGGTAAGCTTGATGAATTTTACTGAGTTGAAGAATTTCAGCTCTAATTTTTGAATTTAAATTTTTGATCGTCCAAAGGCCTGAGAAGCTTCTTAAATATTAATATTGTGTTAATTGACATTCTCTTTTTCTCAGAGCCTTGTGCCCTTCACTTAGATTTATTTATTGATGAACTGAAAAAGCTTCAAATGCTTCATGATCCAACTTGCAGTGTGACACATGCGAGTGAAGTGGATACCACACAGAGACTAGCTATGCCGTAAGTGATTTACAGTAGTGTGCTTATCATGAGCAATAAGTTAGGAGATCAGAAGAGGATATTACATGACGTTTCACTGAATTTTTCATCAAGTGGTAAAAAAAATTTTTTAAACATGAGAAAATGAAATTGATATCTTCAATTGCAATCAGCATGCATATTTTTGTGAGGTTACTTTTCT
>Ga0126338_10000937_pt1 | contig 17631 bp, 8 predicted proteins | sample OrbCmetagenome_2_FD_92529 | JGI IMG/M metagenome (GOLD analysis project Ga0126338, IMG submission 92529) | Coral microbial communities from Petempiche,Puerto Morelos, Mexico - Orbicella C C metagenome | ecosystem: Host-associated > Invertebrates > Cnidaria > Coral | place: Petempiche,Puerto... | reverse complement strand
CTGACGGACTGACGGACTGACGGACTGACGGACTGAAGGATTGACGGACTGACGGACTGACGGACTGACGGACTGACGGACTGACGGACGGACGGACTGAAGGACTGACGGACTGACGGACTGACGGACTGACGGACTGAAGGACTGACGGACTGACGGACTGACGGACTGACTGATTAATCGATCGACCGATTGATTAATTGATTGCCGAATTTATTAATTGATTGGTACGCGGCAAGCAAAAGTGTTTTAATTTCTCGATCAACTGCAAACGATGCGACTAGTTGAGCACAAAGGCGTGAGATTTTTAACAAGGCAGCTTAAAAAAGCTTTCAACATCTAGTCACAAACGACGGGATCAAATTTATGCGTTTCTTAGGCGTTTCAATCAGTCAGTCAAGACCAAAATTAAGTTTCAATTTTCGAGACTTCACTTAAGAGTAAATTCTCAACCATAACTTTTTCTCAACTGACCAAAAGGTGTCAACTGACCAAACATTCTCGATCGCTCGTGTGTGTAACTTCAATAAGTCACGATTTTCTGACCTGTTGTTTCTAGTACCTAACGTCAATTTTCGACAGGTGTATTCGAATAAGTATGGCGCTGACATGACATCTGGACGCGTTTGTTTTATATTATCTCAATTTTCGACCGGTACTAGTCGGTTGAAGGCGGGAGATGGCTGACATTTCAGGTTAGACTGGTACCCGCTGTTTCAACTATTTGCCGATTCTCGAAAGGTGTTTCGGATCTGTACTCAGGACATCCTTCCTGTTTTACTTTGCTATGCTATTCTTGCGAAAAGCGTCGCCGAGGAGGTCTTTGGACATACATACGCATATGAATGAAGTGGCAGCTAATGTAAGTTGTTCTTTTTTTTAATAATTTTCGGTATTGACGCGATGACATGCTGATCAACTGAAATAAGACTTGTTGCTTTGTTTGACATTTCTCGCACCTGCAATTCAGCAGAACAAAAGAAAATTACAATTTTATTTGTCACCTTTCTAACAACATAACAAGAAACTGCTCAATGTAGCCGAGTTTTCTCTGTGTGACAACACGCGAGATCGGCGAACGGTAACATACTAGGAGTTTATATTATCTGTCGTGTAACGTACAAACTAACGAACCTGACACGAGCAACTAGGACGTTACAAACACTCTTAACGAATGGACGCACGGTATTCAAATAATGCTTGACAGTAGCTTCTTATGACACCATATTAAATCTATGAGAATGTAATCGGCGATGAGTGCTTTAGAGAGATCGCTAATATTTATGAGATATGTGAGCCCTACTTTATTCAAGATTATGCAAGGGATTAGACGATACAATAATTCAATTTTAGTAAAAAGGGTTAAAAAGAAAGGAAAAGACTTTAAACAAGGGTCTCGTACACGTTTAATACAATAGTTTTGATTTAGCAATGCCAGTCTTGGCAGCATTTACGGATACGCATTACGATTGACAGCTGTCAGCTGCATTGCAGATACTGAGTTTATCATGTTTTAAAATGTTTGTACCATGCATGCGATCAACAGCAAAGACGATTAAGTGAACAGAGACAAATTCTTTTTATCCATACGCTGAAATAACAAATCGGAATGACCCGCGACGGACGAGGTTGAGCAAAATATTGTGATTTGTCAGTGGCAAGCAGATCAATTAACGCCAAAGCAGAAGGCTGAGGAAAATAACTGATCTGCGAGACACTGAAAAATAACGATATTTTGCGACGAACGAGTTCAATAATTGTTTTATCATTCGATCGCCAAGTTTGTTTTCATATTTAATCACTTTCTTACAGCGCAAGGAAGCGATCTGCCATTTTTCACACAAAAGCGTAACAGTTACGCATGAGCAGAACATTATTTGCACCAAAACACATTTAGATGGTATTACGCATGAGCAGACCATTCTTTGTTGGCAGTTATTTGCAAGTCGTGTGGCGGGCTCTCGGCCAATGAAAAGGAATTAAGAACTGTATGGAATGACGAATATTGTTTTGTTATTTCACCAGGATACAGCTCATAATCTTTGTGGTTATTATTGTAATCTTGCTGGGTGTCATTACCGCACTCGCAGTTCTCTTAATAAAGAAAGACGACGATTCTACTTCGGACAAGGCAACTTCTCAACCCACAACTGCGCTACCCACATGTCCATCTGGTGGGATAAAACCATTACCGACCGGGCCCCCGGTGGCCGATGACCCCTACCAGCACGCCGTAGTTGCAACCGACGCCGGTCCTTGCTCGGAGATAGGCCGGGATATTCTTAAGAAAAATGGGACCGCTGTGGATTCGGCGATCGCAGCCTTGTTTTGCATCGGGATTTACAACATGCATTCCGCAGGGATCGGCGGTGGAGGGTTTATGGTTGTGTACAAAAAGAGTACCAAGTTCGTGGAGGTGATCGACTTTCGCGAAGAAGCGCCGGGAAAAGCCAATAAAACGATGTACGTCGGAGGGGCGATGAGCTCTAGAAAAGGTAAGATGCAGCTTTAGGTGGCTCAAAACAGTTTCTAGCGCTTTCCAAGACTGTAGATTTGGATGGATCATTAATACTCATCCTCTCCGCTCCTGTGAGAGGAGCATAAGGCTACACAGCAACAACTTCTATCCATCGCGGTCTTTCGCTTCCTACTCTACCTCATTCCAGCTCGTCCAGCCCAGATCTTTTCGCTCAGCCTCAACAGATGATGGATCATTAAAACCGCTCTTTATCAATTAATACTACAATATTGGTAACAAAAAACTGTCCAATCATTGGTGAACACGTTGGTATCATTTTCGTGACTCAATAAGTTTCGATAAAAACGGTAGGACCAGCTAAAAACACGTTTAATTTAAGCTTTATGTACTTATAATTCAAAAAGGGCCCGGTGAAACCCAGTTTTTATTGTCGAATTTTCGAAAATTTAAGGTGGCTCTGAACCCCATGTACAGAATTCTTTAAACTTTGCCGAAAGGTGCGTCTTATCCTGTTCATCAAAATTCCACAATAAATATGGATAGCATAACAACATAAAATATCCTTTATTAAGGTGTCAGGTCGTCCTAACGCCAACGGTGCTATTTGGGGACACAGATAAAATAAAACACTATTAACAATTATTTCAATAATCGGTAAAACTTAAATAACTTACAAATTCATGAGCTATAGGAGACTCAGTGGGCTAGATACCTCAACGAAAACTACCATAGTGTGAAACCAATAAGTATGTAACCGAGTATTCCAGTAAAAAGACGTTATCCGAGGTCATACACAGTATTAAGTGTTATCCACGGGGGACGAGAGTGACTCTGAATTCGTTCAAAACGTTAATATTTTCTAGGTTGCTCAAGGCCTTTTGTGTTTGTTTGTTTGTTAGTTAGTTTGTTTGTTTGTTTGTTTGTTAGTTAGTTAGTTTGTTTGTCATGTTTTCAAACTGGATAGGTCCAACCGCGTCCGGTGTGCCTGGCGAGGTGAAAGGATCTTACGAAGCCTGGAAGAAGTATGGCAAACTGGCTTGGAGGGCCTGCTCACTACGCAGCCACACGAACAAGCGTCCAACCCCTTCTCGAAAAAGATCCAGGAATGAGGTGACGCGGATAAAAAAAGGAATAAGAGAATAAGAAAAAAATATATCCCTGCTTTACAGTTAAGGTTAAGGATATAATAAGGGTCAGTCCCACGATAAAGTTATATGAGAAAACAAGAAGCAGCAAAAAAAAAAAAAAAAGCGTTCGAGTGTAATCCTGTATGAACTGAAATGTATCTTTCACCTGACGTATAGTCGACATTGACGCTAACTAATCTGCGCACGCGGTTCGAGCACACTGGTGTTCGTGCGATATGACGATAATTTTCAGATATCTTTTATACAAAAAAGACTGAATCCAAATTAAATCTGACGCTTTAACTCAAACAATTCATCTAGTTTAAACAAAGGAAGTAACAACAGTAACGGTGTTTCGCTGTTTAGACACCTAATCGAAAACAGCATAGACTCTTGCGATGTTATTTCTACCCTTTTCTCCTGAGTTTTAGTTTAAGATTGAGAAGATATACCGGGGGTGTCAAACACTAAAGACAGTGTTTGACCACATTTTCGAAACACCCCAGTTCCTCAAAAGTACTCTGCTGCACGCCGTATTCTCAACTCTCTTCCCGGTGTTTCAAAATGTGATAAAAAAACGATCTCTCGTACATTTCTCCAGGAATCTTTAGATGGACAGCAAGATAGTGTTCCCGTATTACTTCTTTCCTATCATTCCTCCCTCAAACTGAATGGTAATTTAGAGAAACATCGTTCCTGAACTATCGCGTTTGGTTTTAATTAAGGGAACTTCTCTTCAACAAGGACGGCAAATTGAAGAAACTAGGAGAAACTCTTTGCATGCCCAAGTTTGCCAAGACCTTAGAACGCATTCGCGACAACCCTGAAGATTTTTATTACGGAGAACTAGCCAAAGATATTGTACAAGACGTCAAGGATGGTGGTGGAATTTTTACTTTGGACGATTTGAAGAACTACAAGGTCAAATTCAAGACACCACTGAGCGGGACTTTAGGGGACTACACTTGGTACTCCACGCCTCCCCCAGGGAGTGGGGCTGTGCTGAGCTTAATTCTTAACATTTTAAAAGGTAAGCTACAGCTACATTTTAGTTTTGGCTTTTGTTGTTCTACCAGTCGGAAGCTTGAACAGGGTTTCAGCTCGGGTTTACTTTGGCTGTTCATTAGGCCTCGATAGCGCAAACCTGATTCATTCATGTGCTTCCATGTTGAAACGATTCACTCATAACCTCTCAAAGTCTCCAGAAAGTTTTCTTTCTTGAGACAACCATAACATACTACAAAGAAACCACCTCACACTTGTAATAAACAAAATCCTTAAAGGCGCTCAGTCATTGTATTTTGAGTTATTTTGGCCACGCAAAAAATTACCTTTCAACTGTAGGAAAACCTGAAAATAGTAGTTTACTAAGATGGAAAAACACCCAAGAGATAATAATAAAGCATAAAGGAACAAGGATCGTGAAGGATGGAGAAGATTAACACACATTACAAAGAAGAACTTGAAAAACGTAGGCTAAACGTTTCCAGAGGTGCAAACTGTGACGTAGCTCTCTTAAGAAATAACCTCCAAAAGATATCAGCAAAGGGCCAGTTGCGGTGTACTTAGTCTATCAAACACCTGTTAAAACAATATCTCACTCTGGGGCACCATCCCTTAAATATTAGACCTTCAATTTGACCATGTACTACGTTTTGTTGCTTCTCTTCCAGGATATAACATGACGGCTCACGATCGAGAAGGTCTAAACAACTCAGTCCTGACATATCACAGAATAGTGGAAGCGTTCAAGTTTGCCTATGCTTACAGAGCGTTGCTGGGTGACGAGGACTTTGCCAATGTTACCGAGGTACTCTGAATGCTTTTAAATATATTTTTGCGACTGAAGAAATTGCATTTCTTTGTTTGCTATTGCTTGTAGAACCTTTTCCAGCCGAAATCTCGAAAAGAAGCATTCACTGAAAGTTTACAAAATGCAACAGAGTGACCGAAATCACACTACGATTGCGCATCTAGTGTACCCAAATTTGGGCAAGTCACCACGTTATCGTAGCCATATCAGGTCGTTGACTTGATGTCGCAGCACATCAGAACGGTAGACAAGGCTTCTGTTTGGCTAATTGCGAATTTGGGTACGGTAGTAACCTTAAGGTCTTGAAAGAAAGGGCAGCTATCCTTATCAGTTGGCACCTGACTCACGGGTGGAGAGCAACACAGTATTGTGCCCGGGAACACAAGTACAACAATATTGGGTAGGGCTCAAACTAGAGACTGACCTCGTGGACGGGTATGGGCCATTCCATTGGGGGTGTAGCACAGGGAAGGGTGGGGAGAAGAGCATGGAGCCATTAAAAACTGCTCCCCGGACGAGTACTTACTGCTAACAAAACTGTGACCATTTCATACGGCAGATCGTTAAGAACATGACCAACGCCGACTTTGCCGAATCTCTACGCCAGAACATTTGGGACAACAAAACATTCAATGATTCCACGTACTATGGCAACTTCTATCTCAACTCGAGTCAGCAGGGAACTACCCACTTGTCTGTGATCGCAGAAAATGGCGACGCTGTTTCTGCCACCATGACGATAAATCTCTAGTAAGTCAGTCATAGATTGTATAAAAATATATCTCTGATGATGTTGAACATAGTTGGCGGCGTGGCCTAGTGGTTAGGGCGTTGAGCTTGTCATCCGGAGGTCCCGGGTTCAAATCCTCTTCCCTCGCCACTAGAGGGATTTGTGTTCGGTGGTCCCGAATTCAACTCATCCAAGTCTTGTAAATAGCCAACTTGGTCTGCCTCCAACAAGTTGGGATTTTTAACAGGTTTGTGTTTATTTGCAATATTTGTTTGTCAATTTAAAAGGTTCACAATGTAAGCTACTGGGGCACCACTATTGTATTCACCATATAAAGTTACTGTTTTTTTAATTTTTGTACAGTAGTGGATGGACTTCAGTAGTTTTGAGGACGGGTTACTTTCTCACATAAACTACAATCAACTGAGGAAAGTTGAGAGACTCCGTAAAATTTCAGAAAGAAGGAAAGAAACTGAGTAACCTGACCTCCAATTTGTGCCCGATAGGTTTGTCATTAAAAAAACCCTCAACCCCATCAACACGGCTCGATGACTATATGAGATTATGCAATAATATTGCATAATGTCACAATAATCCTGAAATTCTGACAGAAATATCAAGGGGAGAGGGAAACACAGGGTAGCATTGAACAAAGGCCAAAACGAACTTCTGAACGACGAGTCCTCGAGCCTTCTTTTTGCAAATGACTGTATTTAGGTGTATTCTGATATGGTTTTTGGGCCGTCTCAGCGTAAAATAGGGTGTGCTTTGTGTACTCTGTTCCTGTTTGTACATGCATCTGGAGTGGTTCAGAATGTTAAGACGATAATAGTTCTTCACATACACCTCGCGGAATGTAAAGCTCTTGTCAAATGTTTTCAAAAACAGAAGCCCATAGTCGGGTAATCTCACCCAGGTATCGTGTAAACACCATTTTTAACACACCGAAATTCAACTTATTTACAGCTTTGGATCGAAATATCGATCTACCAGGACTGGCATTATCTACAACAACGAGATGGACGATTTTTCGACTCCAGGTAAAAAGAACACGTTTGGAGTGGAACCGTCTGAATCAAACATGATCTACCCTGGAAAACGGCCCCAGTCTTCCACCGCTCCCACGATATTTCTGGACAAGGACGGCGTGGTTCGCTTAGTTATCGGAGCATCTGGTGGAACGAAAATAACCACTGCTATTTCTTTAGTAAGCATTCATCCAATTGCTCACAGGACTTTTTAAGTCCGAGTCTTATATGGTTACAGTATAACTTTGTATGGAAGTCATAGGGTTTCACTGCGTTTTTTGCTAGAGCGGTTTTCAATTGAGTGTCGTAAAGCAAAACCAAACCAATTACTTACCAATTAGACTACTCAGCCAATCTCAAACCATAGTAAAACCAAAACCAAAACCAAAGTAATTTTCTGATCACTTTCGACACTCAATTGAAAACCGCTCTGATTTAAAGTTGACAAAGGGATATTAATAGGCCATTTCTGAGTTCTCTTGTGCCTCTGTTTCACAACGAGTCTAAGTGCGAAAACCAGTGTTATGAAAATAAGATTGATTTGCACGAGACTGAACCAGTAGGCGGGACTCATTTTCATACGAATGGTTTCGCACTTAGACTCGTTTTGACACAGAGGCAAAAGGCAACTCGGAAACGGCCTACTTCAGGCGTTAACGATTCGTCAAAGTGAGGTCGTGAATTATGGGTAGCGTCTGTGTTTCAATAGTAGTAGAGTAGGGAATTACATCACTGAAGGAAACATGGCAAGTTACCGAGCTCTGAATTCTTGCGACTTTCAGCTTTGCCTTGTTCAAAAAAGAAATACCATAAACTGAAACAATTATGTTTTTCGAAGAATCACCGGCAAGATTGAAAATGTTTGGAGACAGGTTTGGAAGTCTTGTTGTCGTTTTAGGTAAGTCTCTTTAATGTCCGCTGAAGCGATCTCATGGTCTTTTCACTGAAATTGCTTCTTCGTTCGTTTCCAGGTCACCATGAATTACCTCTGGTTCAACCGAACTCTACCTCAAGCTGTAGTCGATCCCAGGCTCCATCATCAGTTGCTTCCCATGTACATTCGCATTGACAAAGATTACCCCATGCCCCTCGCCATCCAAGAAGGACTACAAAAGCTTGGGCACGAGGTTAAGAACGTAAGTGGTTATGCAGTCGTGCAGGCCGTGGCCAGAAACAAGGATGGAACACTCACAGGCAAATCCGACCCTAGGAAGAGCGGCTGGGCCGCTGGATACTGATCAAGTGAACCTTGTCACGTTGCTGTGTATATATTACTAAACGCCTAGTTTGCTTCGCCCTCCAAATAGCCTCCCCGATGATAAAGGGGCTGGACTCCTTAGTCATTAAATTCAACTAAACTAAAGTAGCCAGGTCACGTATGAAGCTTTTTGGAACTGTGAGATTACATTTTTCAAGTACATTGTTCGTGTCCGTCTCATAGTGCCCCAATCTTTACCATCGCTGTTCTATTTTTTAAGTTTTTCCAACTTGGTAAACTATTGTTTTGAAGTCTGGTTTGATACAGTAAGCAGGTAAATTTTACATCTTGGTAAATTTCGTCGCCGCCCTCTGTAAAACAAGCCAAATTTATGGTATCGTGCCTCCTTTGAGAGACGATCCTTATCACAATAAGATTATTTTCTGTTTGAAAATTTATAAAGCTTCAAGTTTGGGAATATTTCGTCGGGTCAGCTTTAAGAAATTGAAAATTAAGCGACTTTGTTTGGATTTCGAGGGCACTGTTACTGTTTAAAATATGACGAACAGATCACAGTCCAGTGAAACATCAAATTTTAAAAGTTTCCCTTTTCGTGAAATAAAGTTAAGTTCTTTATTACATAAAAAATAAAACCTTGGAGGAAGCCCACTTTAAAATTTTTAGCTCGAGGCAGAAACAGTTACACAGATGTGATAGACCATTCAAGCTTTGAAATATAGAGCTTTAGAATGAGCGCTTATTAAATAAACTTGTTACTTGTTTCATAGAGGGTGTTCTGTTTGTTATTTGCAACTTAAAACGAGTTTTACGTTTTGTTTGGTGGGCAATGCACAAATTTAGCTGTAAATACTGTATCTCTCTACTCGAATAATTCCGAAAACGACAATTTATCACGATATTGTATTACTTTTTGTTTGTTGTTCCAATCTCATGCTCGCCGTCGAAATGTACTGCAGTAGGCAGTACATTTCTTCAGAATATTTTTTCAGGAAAAATGTTACATAGAAACTCATTGCGAAGTTCATACTTTTCTCGAGCCATTCTCTGTGTTTTCTAGACTTGGTTTCATCAGCGAGTCTATACTTAACTCTCCGTAAAAGAAAAAGAACGAACTTACACTTCACTGACAAAAAAACTAGTTAAAACATGAAAAAAATAGCAAACATGTTTCAAGACAGTCTTCTTCATTTTCCACGCTCTTTTTAAGTCTCGAAAGTTAGTTAAATACAAGATTTTCAAAGGTTTGCCAGACCTTTACTCTCTGTGTAAACCTTCATTTAACAACGGAATCTCGGGTATACAAGAAACAAGTTACACCACGTATCATCTTACCTGAATAGTATGAGGTCATCACGTTGACCGCTGACAGGTTCGTCGGTGAAGAGTCTATGACAGATGGCGCACCGGGAAGACTTGGGTGCAAATCCAAGATTGGTTTGATTTTTAAGATGGCTGAGCGAAGAGTGCAGATCGCTCGCCAGTAATTTGTTGGTCGTTTTTAAGAGGGTCTGAAACAAAAGAAGTTAGAGTTGCGAGTTAATTTTAAATAAACTAAGAATTTGTGTGACGCGCAATGCGATAGTTACGGCTAAATTAGCGTAAAAGTCTGCATACGAGCCAAGTGGCCCATCAGGCCGGAGCTTATTCCGGTTTCTGTAGCAAGGAGCGACTATGAGTATTTCTACTCCACCCTGGATGGGATGCTAGTCCATCGCAGGGTCACCCCTCCAGCATTAAAATCGCCGGTACCCATTTATACACCTGGGTGGAGAGAGGTAATGCGAGAGTAAAGTGTCTTACCCAAGAACACAACACAATGTTCCCGGCCAGGACTCTAACCCGGACCACTCGATGAGACGCCATGACGCCATGACGCCTCCCACACAACGGCTAAATTAAGAGGATTAAGATAGATGCTGCTACTGAAGCTGCTAAACATAGATAGTGTCCAGTGTCATCGTCAGAGTAAGGACAGCTCCGAATTTAAGAACTGTTGCTAGTGACTGACGTTGTGATAAGGAACTGTAAGTAATCAAATACACTTACGGATTCATAGCTGTAGGTGTCTAACATTCCCAAAATAAGTTCCTTGATTTCACCAAATTTACCAGTGCTGTATGTGGGATCCTACATCGAGACAAAAAGAAAATGAACATAAGTCAACAGATAACCAAGGCTTCATCCCCACCACCCCGGAGGAATTTGAAAACAGAGGTATCACTCTGAAAACAAATCAAATGTTTTCTGTCGGAGGAATTTAAAAACACAGCAATCACCAGTTATTTCAGATTTTATTTTAGATTTTATTTTAGAAAACTTGGTCAGGGAAATCACATGATTATCGCGATCCCATCGTTTCCGTAATGTTTTCCGTCCACACGAAAACGAAAAGCCAGCGTTTACATATTCTTCCGGTTTAAAGAGCGTTTTCGAAAAGCCCCGTTTTCGTGATGGATTAGTGCCTAACCGTAGAAATAAAGCTGCCTTTCAAAATTCCTAAAGCGTAGTGTGGACGGGGCATGAGTTGTAAAATAATAAACAGAAATGGTGCAGGGTTGACGAATCCGCAGAATGGTTGAAGTCCATACGGGGACTGCATCAAGGGCCGCATTTCCCGGGAAATGCTTGGCTCTTGGTCATTGCGCACGGAACAAGAACAGAGAGTGCTGCATACCATCCGAGCCGACCTGACTTTGTCAATAGGCAGGGGTGTCAATAAGGGCCGTAACCTGTAACACCTGTTACGGCTGAGTATGTTTGTTGGATCCTTGATGTCACAGGGAAACTGCACTATAGTTGATACAATTCACTCAAAAGGTAACTAGCTTGTTACAGGTGTAAAGATCAAGGCTACAAGTGAATCAAGACTTAATTACTGCTCTGAATAGGTATTTGAAAGTACTACCTTCTTGAACTTATGAAAAAGTCATGGCCAATATATATAATAAAGCAGAGAACACACAACGGAGATTAAACAAGATTAAAAAGTTGAACAATAAAACTGTACACCAACCTGCATTATTTTCTGTAGAATGGCCGGTAACGAAATGTATCCCATCATGCTGTTCAGAACGTGTCTTGTTTGATCCTTGAAAGCTGTAGCCATTGGGTAAAAAAAAGAAAGCAATTAAACATGGTAAAATAGACAACCATGAGAACCCTCCGACGCAGAAGCTGCGTGAATCAAGTAAGTTGCGAGACTCAAGTAATGCGTGTCGTGACGCAAGCATCAGAAGTGGAAGCTTTCACAAAGCCTAATGCTCTGCGTGACTAATTTACTGTCACGTGATTCACGCAAATGTCTGCAGAGGAAGATGTCGTCTGGATGCTGTCGAATTCACGTGACTCCGCCCTGGCCGTGACCATCACTCAAATATGTATGTAAAGGGAATTTAAAGACTATGGAGAAGATATTCTCCTCTTTACTCGCCTAGAAAATAAGCGCTTGTTGTATCCTTGCACTTCCTTTGAGGCGCCATGACAGTTTCAAGGAGGGGAAACCACAAAGCCTGGAAAGAGAAATGAAATTAATGAACTTTTACTTAATAATCTAGAAACACGGGTCAACGCTAACCGAATTTATCACAGCGTCCACGAGACAACACTATATACACATCAAAAAACTACACATTCTAGTTCACCCTGGTGGTTTGTTTACCTTTATGAACTTCCATTTGAGAACTGAAACACTAACCTCTTACTAACCGAGCGCGTGGGCCGTACTGAGGAATATTGGCCCGAGGTGGCAGCACGGACCGAGCGCAGCAAGGTCCGTACAAAAACGACCGACCGAGGGCCAATATTCCCCGGTACAGCTCGAGCAAGTTGGTTAGTAATCTGGAAACTGCTGTATCTAATCACTTATTTGTTAATTAATTATTTTGCCTTCTTCCTGCAAAGAAAATAACTGTGAGATAAAGTTTTAAGAAATAAGAGTCAAATGTTACCTCTCTGTCCGCTTCTTCAAGCCTCCCTGAGTTTCTTTGGCACAAAGGGATTATAACTCCTAACAGGACGGCCTCGACGTTTGCCGTGAGTTTTCTGATTTCTACAAGATAAGCATCGAATTTCAAGTTACTGCATGCCTTGCATAAAATTGCATGGGTAATCAAATAGTAGCAAATGAAATTAGGAAATAATTGTATGTGCATTGTATCACAACAAACGTGTTTTCCTTTCCTTCGGAGTAAAACAATCTTTGGCCCCGCTCACACTCCGCCGGAGAAATTTGAAAATGATGTTTTCACTCTGAAAACGCACATGTTTCCGCCGGAGAAATTTGAAAACGCAACAATCACCGATCATTTTGGATTTGTGTTTTAGGAAACCTCGGTCAGGAAAATCACATGACTATCGTCACTTTATCGTTTTCCAAAAGCTCCGTTTTGAGAATGTTCTTCGTCCACGCTAAAACGCAAGGCCGGCGTTTTCAAATTCCTCCAGTTTGAAGAGCGTTTTTGAAAAGCTCTGTTTTCGTGACGCAGATTAGTGTGGACGGTAGGCCTAACCGTAGAAATAAACCTACGTTTTCAAATTTCTCGGGCGTAGTGTAGAAGGGGGCTTAAGGACCTTCACTAATCCAGGACAACATGGGGACACTTTGAACATACCGTTTTCTGGTGGAGATTCCTGTTTCTCGAAAACATCACAGAGAACTTTTACTTTAACCTTTAAGGTCTGCAGATAAATCAAAGTAAGCGCGTTACAACAACTTGGTGTTTTAAAATATGGCAAGATCATTCTTGTCTGTATACTTTTTTTTTATCAACGTCTGAAAACGCAACACACATTACGCAATTGAACTATCTCATGCGAAAGAATATTGCTAGGTACACATAAGTACATAATTATAAAAACCTGCAGTCAACTCAAATATTATCTTTCTACTGACTTAAAAATAAACGTGGAGTTTTCATGCCCATGAGAAGAAAAACACATTTTTAAAACCTGGCGTTTCCTTGAAACATGTAACGATTGAAATATCTTCGTTGCAGCACTCAAATGGTTTCCATTTCTTATTATCCAATCAAAAAATACGGGTACTCTAAGTGGTCATGTCAGCATGACACCGCATAAGGTGACGTCATGTTGCTTAGTAACACCACAGCTGAAACCCGCTGGCTAAGTGTGTTCTCGGGAAAGGAGTGATGGAGATGTTAATCTTACCTCTAAAAGAAGTTGGAAAGCTCCGTGAATATCTCCAGCTTTCTCCAAAAGGTACGCTGTAGCGTATGTGTTATTAAATTGGCGAACAATCTACAAAATAAGGAAGACGGCGGCTGTAAATAATCATCTTTGAGCTAACCACTGCGACCTGAAGCTCCTCAAGTAAATTACCAAGGCCTTTTACTGTCCTTGTTTAGACATTCGCCTTTGTTTTGTTTTTGTTTTTTTTTTCCACTGTCTTTCCACGGAGTTCGTTATAAGCCACCCAAAATTATTCGTAATTCTGATAATTAAAAAAATAAGTGTAAAAATAAAGTAAGCAAGGATACCGAGAGTGTCCGAAAGTGTCCGAGAGAGCTCGAGAGCGTACGAAAGTGTCCGAGAATGAACTTAAATCTTATAAACACAGATAAAAAAGTATGTTAAGTTATTGAACTCCGGCCCTATCCCCCACTCCGGGGCAAGGAACTAAGAAAGTCATTAAACTGTCCATACCGCAAGTGTTTCCTCCAGTCTGTAATTTTCTGTGTTCCTCAAGTAACTGTGCACCAAGTCAGGCTGGTATTTACACATCAACTCGATGTATTTCTCATGTACTTCTGCATCGGGCGTGTCCTCTGGGCGGGTGCTTGTGGATGACCTAACATACAACAGTAAAAGTTTCTACCTTCAATTAATCGATTGTGTTGTGCCCGGGGAATCACCATAAGAGGAACTACTACTAGCAAGCATTACAAATAATGCGATGCAATGTTCAGCCACGCAATATTGGTACCAGACAAGCTGGAAACTAGACAGTGTTAGAGAATTATCTCTGCAGTATTAACGCGTATTGAAAATAACCCAGAGACTTTCATTTCTAAGCGATACGCCTAACAATAGAAATTGGGCACCACAAGAAGCAAGAAACAACAATTATTATAATTTTAATCATAGCATGAGCTACTGAACTACGAAGACAGACGGGAGCACGTCGATAGCAATGAAAGTGGATATTGCTGAGTTTTATCTGCTTAATAAACCACGCTGACTGTTCGAGTAGAGCATATTTTCTACACTTGTGATTGGCCACATTCTCGGTGGTAAAAGAAATACCACTTTGGAAGTCTTTAAAGGTCCAAGATCTTCCGGGATTCAATGAAGCATCTCCTCCACTCCCCCTCAGTGTGTGTGGTTCTCGACCACACACAACCCTAACAAACCCAACCCCTGCCGGACTACCCCGCAGCTCTAAAGCTAAACTTCCTGAACAAAGTCAAACCAAACTATGGAGACAAAAGAAAGTCTTAAGCTTACTTATTATCAAACACGCCTTTCAGGAACTCGTACTGCACCGTGGCTTGGCCCTGGGAGGATACAGAAACAAATTTAGAGGGGAAGATAAGAGGGCAAAGAACTCTGCTACAAGAGATAACTGTTAGGTATCGTGGATGGCAGCGAAAAATGCATACAATCAGGTAGAAAGTAGCTGGCATTTTAAATATTTTTTGTCAAATTAAAAAAAAAAAAAATCTGACCAAAACGTTACAGCAACAAACTTTCGAGTTATCACAAGAGAGCAACCTTAACCAAGCATTTCTCAGTTCAAAACAAGACTAGCCTGGTAGTCCTAGCCCTAATGATAGTTGCAAAAAAAAACTGTTTTGGGGCAACACAGACTTAGATCTAGCACAAACGAGGATACTAACAACACGAAAGGTTTTTACGGGCCAAGCTAACATTTGCCAATCTTTTTCACGGATACAATAGAACAATCTTGTTCGGTTGGTACAACCGGCTTCTTGTATCCGTGATTCCAACACATCCTTACCTCGAGTTGGCGAATGACAATTGTCAGAATATCTGGAAATTCCGTGAGAATCATGTGAGCAGTCTTTCCACAGTCAATGGATAGAAAGCTCTGAAAGTGAAAATTTAAAACATTATAAATGAGTTATGTTGTGTATTATGCTGTACAAGGTGGTTCTACCTTTTAAGTCTGTGGATGAAGCCTTAGTGTGTGACCATTCAAATAAAAACTGTTGAGCAGTACTTTCATGTTGTACCGTTTGTTATGCTGTACAAGGTGGTTCTAACTTTTACGTTAGTGGATGAAACCCTAGTGTGTGACCATTCAAAGGAAAGCTGTTGAGCAGTACATTGATGTGGTGGTATGAATATAAAGAGGATCGCGACCAATATAATTATTGTAGCATAGAACGTTATCTTGCTAAGTGTCTATAGGGTTTTTCGTATCGTCATTGACATAACCAACCTGTAAACTATTAAGCGCGGCTTCCTTCAGTTCCTCCCTCTCCAGATCGGTGTAAACGTCTTCCGTCATCACATCATGGACATAAGTGAACACTTGGTGCTGTAAAAGAGGAGGAGTTTGTTAGTTTTGCGGTATACCAGATATTATTTCTGTAGAGAATAACTTGGAAGGTACCATTCCTCTACAAAGGGCTTAACAAGGACTGCTGATCCAAAGTCTAACGAGTAGGCCAACCAGCAATATTGGTCATCTTCAGCCCCTCAAGAGAGATCAACTGCTAGTTTCTCTTTACAATATGAATATATTTCCAAGCAGAAAAGTTATGAGAACAAAGAAACTCATCAATTACCCCACGTCGTCTCGATGCACTACCAAATTCTGAGAACTAATAACATTAACGGTGTTAAGTCACGATCTGTACACCTTGAATTTTTCGAGTTCGTCGTTTGTAATCCATTTGAACCTTCTCCATCCTTTACTATCCTTGTTCCTTTATGGTTTATTGTTATCTCTTTGGTGTTTTTCCTTCTTAGTAAACTATTATTTTCAGGTTTCCTTCCATTTAAAGGTAATTTTGTACGTGACCAAAATAACTCAAAATACATCCACTGAGTCCCTTTAAGAAACGTTCGACAATCAGTCAAATTAATACGTCAAAGATCGTCAGTGCCTACCTCTCTGTGGGAATCCCTGAAGTAACAAGACAGAACCTTGGAGAATTGGCGTTTTCTTTCGTACAGCATTTCACACACTCGGTAGCTGAAACAAACGACAGCAATGAGCCAGAGATCCAAGGTGAACTGCACAGAAAGCATCGACGAATACTTACAACTTAGCATTTTCGGCAAGGACCAGAATTCTGGCGTCGTCAAACTGTTTCAGTCCTCCTGCATTCCAGAGCTCCAGCAAGGCCTGAAGAACAGAGTAAGATAAAAGACCACCATTGTTAGAGTCTGTTTAACGCCTTGTGTCAATGTGATGTAAATGTTGATTGTAGTGTAAAGGAGCTTAGCCGAGAGCAACGAAGGCGGCGTGGTCGAATGTTTTACATGGCTGGCCTTGAAACTGGTGGTTTTTGGTTCAAATTCAGCTCAACCTGCTATGAACAGGATGTGTCCTTGGCTGCCCCGTACGAAGTGGGTTCAACTCCTTGGTCACTCTTTGTAAATAACCGGTCAGCCTCTAATCAGTTACCCTGCGAACAGTTATTTCTCCCTCCGAACGAGGGTACCCATCAGTTCGTATTTTAACAAATAAATATTCAGTTTTTTTTTTTTTTTTTTTTACATTTTATTTCATTTGCTTCCGTATTTGTCACTTGTCAGTTATACTTCGCCACCTAGCGACACACAAAGCTAATTAAGTATGGCCTAGCTCCTAAATCTAAGCTTTAAAAAAAGCCAGATCAGCAAGGCATACTGAGAAGTACATCACAGAGCTTACCAACGTACACTTAATTACTGGTAGCGCGAGAAACAGTTGAATTCCAGCTGTAGAACAATACCTGTTGTCTTTCCTCGTGTCTGGAATCGTCGTCAGGATTTGCCAGATATTCAAGAACCTATATAGAAGCAACACTTAAGTCAAAGACAGTTAATTTCTTCATGCAACTCAATACTTAGTCAAGCAGACTGATGACAAGACTCAAGGAGCCAACAGTTAAAGCTTTGACGAAATGCTTCATCTACTTTTCCACTTAGATTTATGATTCACTTACCTGTTCGAACAACACTTTGTTTACTTCTATTCTATTCTCGTGTTTAGCCATCTGTCGTGCTAGAAAGGTGAACAACGATCCAACTTGGCTTGGCTGCG
>Ga0126338_10000936_pt1 | contig 17639 bp, 9 predicted proteins | sample OrbCmetagenome_2_FD_92529 | JGI IMG/M metagenome (GOLD analysis project Ga0126338, IMG submission 92529) | Coral microbial communities from Petempiche,Puerto Morelos, Mexico - Orbicella C C metagenome | ecosystem: Host-associated > Invertebrates > Cnidaria > Coral | place: Petempiche,Puerto... | reverse complement strand
TAAATATAGATTTAGAAAAAAATCTTCCTGCTTTTTATCACCTCGCTTTTCCATCCTTTCAATTCTTTAAGATTGTAGTAGAGCAATATTCAAATCTATGCTAGTTTCCGGACAAGAACATTTCAAATATTACCTCAGTATCAACGTCTAAAAAAAGAAAAAAATGTATCTCCAAACAAGAGGCTTGAAGAGCAGAACAATTGCCTTGAATTCATTATTACTAACATCTTTTCGCACATTTTGCCTGACATGCAAAACAACAACATGAGATTTTTTCGTGTTTTTCGTGTTTTTCGTGTTTTTCGTGTCGGCCTAATTAAACGCTATCTTTTGTAGGATAGTACGGAGACACTACTGAAACACATCCAGATAACTGCTAGATTAACTGCTAGATTAATTGCGAGATAACTGCGAGACTCAATGCACAGTGAATTTTAAGTCCTTTTAATATGTGTTCTCTAAAGGTTGCACAGCTGTTAAGCAACTGAACAGCGATACGGTTGTAAAAATGAACCAGGTTATGATCAATCCGTCACGATCGACTTCATTACCTATCAACTTAGAAAGCTAGAAATCTCGACAATTGAGTCGCTAGCGATCGTTAAATTACAAACATGGACGTATATAACCCAGAGATATTTGATGTATAGACCGACGGTGTTATGCAAATCTACTGACGTCAGCTAGGGAAACAATATTCATGTGTTTGTGTCCAGTTCATTAAGCTGTAACCTAAAGCGCTGAATATTGGTGTCGTAAATTTTGCAACAAAAAATGAATGATTTAATTCCCAAACCGTCAAATGAGCAGAAAAAAGCTTATAAATATAATGTGCAATCGCACGAAAGAACACGTAATAGTCTTTGCTATAAAAATCACAAAACGCTTATAGTTATTTTTAATTCTTTCTTATTTTCTAAATTAATCAAAATTGAAAACAAATGTAAGCGGTTACAAAAGCCATGTCACGATATTTTAATTCATTTTTTTCTTATTTACACCGAATTACTTTCAAAGTGAAGAACAGAACTGCACTTGAAAAAGGGTAGAAAGCAGGCTTAGTGAGCGTCCTTCAGTAAACACATAACATGATCCTAACAAGACAGCATCTGGCTTCCATTAAATATCAAAAGTAGCGTCACAAGTGTACGGAATGATCTCCTTATTATCAAAAAATCAAACTTTTCCTTATTTCAACTTACACTCAGATCACGCTCTGGATACACTACAAATAAGAAGACCGTCTATATATGTTGCAATGAGAGCTACTAAGCTTAAGACAAAGTTATCTTTAGGCATGTGCCCGATTTTTCGTATAACTATTCAACTTTATTTTGCTTGGTGGTCGTAGAACTGATATTTGTCCAAATGGCAATTCTCTTGTTTCTGTATTACCTTGACAATCAGTTGATAAAGACCGCATTTGACATTTATAAAAAGCAACTATCAATTTCAAAAAGATAGTTTACAAAATGTGAAAAGCTGAGCGAAATCGAATTTTCGACCCTCGTCGCGAAATTAAGAATTTGTCTGATTTTTACAGGCATACACTCTTAACATAATTATATAGATCAATCAATGAATAAAACATACCTCATATCGCTATCATATCATCCATGTGACATAAAGATCTTTGTTCCCAATTCACCAACTCAGCTTCCTCTCCAACACGACTCCCTTCATTTGTCTGAAATAAAATGAAAAGTATTTAAAGTACTGCCAACCCTGTAGTGGTGTTCATAGATAAAATTGCCAAGACCATGCGAAAATAGGAGAATCTAGTGTGAGGAAAATATCTTCTAGTGGAATTGAGTCTGTCATTCAAAGTCTTAACTCTTTCGTTAAAACTGATGCAGGTAATGTTGCCTTAGATGGTGTAACTTTTTAAATTTTCTTTGAGATGGGAGAGGGGCATGCCCCGCCCTTCTCTTTTTCAGTCAGTTTAACAAGCTGTTACAGCCCCTTGCTCCCCGAATTGTCTGGTTACACCCTTGGTAAGTCTATTTTGTCCAAGCGGTCAAAACATCGTCGAAAAATATTTTTACTCAATTGGGTTTTGCAACGATTTTTCCGTTAGTTGGAACTTAGCTATATAGATGTGAAAAACACCTCAACTTTACTTGGTCTATTCATTATTGTTAGTTTTGGCCAATTGAATCTTTCATTTGGTCATTTTTCTCCAAAAAGAGTTTTCCAATTTTAGATGATGATAAACGCTATGGTCCTGGAATGACCCCCAACACCAACGCAAAGCCCCATTCGACTCGTCTCATTTTTCATGCAAGCCTGCAACTTGTAAACCCCCTCCCCCCCCACCAGCCCTTAAAGAAAAACGCAGTGATGGGATGTGTTCTGAAGAAAGCTAAGGATTAAAATTGCCTCTATACTAAGATTTCCCCTAGAATAATTGTATACATTACAATTATTAAAAAGGTGCTTCACCACCTCAAGTAGGGGGGTGGGGGACAGTAGTGTCTTGATGTACAAGCTGCCAATCATTGTTTGAATCAAAATAAACAGTTATTGTTACCTCGTGATTTTGAGCTTGTTCCACACATGCGGTTCACAGTCCTTTTCAGCCAGTATCCAGAAGATGATGGACAGTAACATCTCGTATATAACTGAAAACCAAATCAAGCAGTGACGTCAAATGTTTGAAATCTTCTACCAGACATCTCTCTCACCGGTCTCTAAACGTTATTTCCCTGCATATCCGACACAAGCCTTCAGCCCTTCAACACCCAACTCTTTTGCTTCAGACTATAACAAGGCCCTCCCTAGGAAGTAAGGTAACCCTAGAGCTAGGGTTACCCTAGCAAGAGGGTTATAACCCAGCACTTCCAAATTTCTTGCTAATTTTCCAAAGGAATATTTTACTTACCTTTTGGCTTTTTTGCGCTGATTCCAGAGATATAGTGGACAATCTGCTCCAGGCACTTGACTGAGGCAATCAAAAGTGTCTTCCTCCATGCCACCTAAAATGATAAAAAAAATAAAGTATTTTTAAACTACTGAAAGTTTACCATAGATCTCTCCTTCCCGTTAATTTCTGACACGTTATCGTGTCCCCGCTATAAATCGATGTAAGCAATATCTTTGTTACCTTACGGCGTTGTCTTTGTTGATGCATGAAGTCGACAATCTTGCTTGAGACATCGAGAAGACGACTGCGAAAAGAGATATGAGCATGACTCGTCAAATTCCGGAAAATATACATTCCCACGCCAACTCCCTGTAAAATATAAAAAATTGAACTTAGATGTAACGTCAATAATGCACTAGCGAAACAATAACAACTTCTCTGAACGAACACCCTAGCTCATCAATGGGAAAAATCAACTTGTTGAAAACACCCAATGACTTTAAAGTATAAGAATTTTGCGTCAAATGTTCAAAAATGTATTGTAGAGTGAGCGATTAGTTTTGTGTCCCAGTCCAAGCCCGATCTTCGAAACGGAAACTTCACGCGAAAAATAATCCTTTTAAAAACATAACTCAAAAAAACTTTCGTATATGACGATTTTTCCTTTTTGTAACGAGCACAAAAACGAACGATTCACCCAAAAAACAATTCCAGAAAATCAGGGTGCAGATCTCGCTCGAAGACAATTTCAACCATGTAATTCCAGGTAAACAACGTTTAAATATGCAAATATAAACTTCGGTTTCGACGTAGTGGAGCAACTAAACCGTTTTGAATTCTATAACACGTTGGGAATGTAAAAAGTAAAGAAATAAACGTCTTTCAACAACATGCTTAGAGAAGACTAAATGTAAGGAAACTATAGAAATGAGTTACCTCGACACTGTAGACAGTGTGCTTGAAAGTCTGCATCTCCTCTGCCAATAGATACGTATACATTCAGCATTTGTTCACTGCCCCCTTTCAGTGCACGGTAAGAGAAAGGCCTCCTGGTCGTCGTTCAGTACATACATTTTCCACGCAGGAACTAGTGTCTTGAAGATTATTCAACGGAGAATCAAAGCAACTTTACTTTCCCGTCACTCGGCAGTTACCGCGTGCGAAGTTAAAGATGAAATATGAATAGTAATGAGTGAACGTAATTTGAATTTCAAAAAGCTTCACCAAGCAGTAAATTTGCGGGAAGACTAGAACGATTTTTGCTCTTTACGACTCCTATGTTGTTTGTGTGAATTTTTTGAAGATCTTTTTAGAAGAAACCTGCGTTTATGAGTTCTGCATGATTCAGAGGACTGCGGTTTGATAACTGTTAAGATTAACTTCTGTTTTGGGGAAGGGGAGGGTGAGTTGGTTGTCGCGCCCACAGACTGTCTGTAACCCTGTTTGTTAAAGAGTCAGCAAAATTTAGGACTTAAGAGATATAAAAAATCATACATATGGCCGCATTTTTTGTTTATTAAAAGTGATGGCGAGCCAGTACTGGTCGGTAATTACTAATGACGGAAATTTATAAGTAAGTGTTAACACCACAAGATCAAGAGTCATACGTGAAAGAAATCCACATGTGGGGCTTATTTCGTGTCAGTAAAAGGGAACTTACGGAAATAGTGTTAACCTAACTCTTGCCCTTTAATTACTTGTAACAACGTGAACTGAATAAAATTGCTTCTCTACTTGAGGAGGTCCTTCAGGGTGGTCAAGTTTTATACTTCGAGTCGAAGTTTTTAAATCGTGTTTGTATGTTTAAAGGAAATCTGCTAAGATTAACTTTGAAAAACAAACTATGTTAAGGTTTAATTGAGATTTCGTCCGACTATCTTCAATGTTTACCTGACAAAGAATGAGCTTTATGTAGTTCTGATTTTATTTTTCCTGTCCAACATCTCGGGATAGAGAAACGCGACATTTACGTTTGTCCCTCTTCAGATAGAGAATTCCTTCTAAGATCTAAGCTAAGCTGCTTTTCTCAGTAAAAAGGAATGACATTTTTGACATTTACTATGTTTAACAGGTGGCACAGTGGATCTGCACAAGCGTAATACCTCCTTGTCCCTGTCTTGTCATTTCTAAAAAAACAAACAAACGTGAAATGGCCAAGTTCTGGGTTACGGCAGAGAAGGTTTCAAGCCTCTTTGCCTTTAGCACCTATTTGTCTATGAGAGACAAACTGAAATCATTTAGATTATAGCGAGACCTGACTCGCTTCCCTCAGTTTGATTGCCGTAGTTTCTTAAACTCTTTTAATAGTTTCCTAAACACGATAGTTCAAGTTTCAAACTATCCATGCGACTCAGTGGAAGTCAGTATACAACTAAAGTGTCAGTTTAAAGAAAGCCTTGAATTTTCTCAAGGAACTGACTTTAGTTTTGTTCTCTTTGGACTTTTCGTGCACCGTACATGGATGCCTTTCCAGTTGCTCGATCTGTCTTTTGGAGGTTTGAGATGTCTTGTTCAGTTCAATTGATGAATCTAAATTCTCTTCCAAAGTGTTTGCACTACACCTATTATCACAGTCTTCACTCTGACCAGGGATTGTTCTTTCCTCAATGAGCAATGAAGGTCGCAATCGTATTTCCTCAAAGAGGTCCTCAGGAGCTTCGGACGTTTCTATGTCTAAGTCCTCAACTAAAATGTCCCTTAATGTGTATCTCTCCCTACGTTCCATGTTTGAAGGGCCCTCCGCGGTACTTGATGATGGCGCGCTCGTACATGTAGTGGGCCCATTTTCCATTGTCTTATCCGAGCCTTCGTGGTGTAAGGGCCTGGCTTGAGGCACAGAATATCTCGACGCATATTCCACTGCCAAGGTGTTCAAATAATAAAAACGTAATTTAAATAAGAAATTAAAACATATTGTGTGTTTAGTGTCTTCAACAAATCACTGAAGGTCTGGGAACGTTCGAAAGTGTGTTTGATCATCCTCGAAACACTCCGTAAGGGTTCGAAAATGATCGGAGATCGTCGTTGTAAATTTTGAGTAATTCAGTCTTCAATAAGCTTCAATAATGAGAGGACGTCCACTAAAAATAATCCAAGCATTTGTTTTCCAAAATTTCCCATTTTCAAATTTCCAAAACTGATCTTTTCATACGACAAACACGAGATTAAATCTTTTCAGTTTCTAAACTTGAAAAATCAATTTTCTATACGCATTGCCATACAATTCTTTCGATGCAGTTCTGAGAATTTGGCGGTACATCAAGGCAATATCACTTAGCTAATGATTTCCTGTGTTGTCAACACCTGCCTTCTCGGCATTTTATTGATTTGGTAGAACCTCTCCACAACGGCCACCTTGGGGACAGAGGAAAGTGACCATTGTGTAGAGGTGGCCTTTTTGGGGAGGTGGGAGTATAACATGATACTTGTACTTTTTCAAATGGTTTAACATTTTTAAATGCTTATTGTAGCATGTAAATACGTAACATATCAATAAAACAGAACCCAAACAGAAACAGAGACCAACGACGCGCAGTGTATATGGATCACGTTTTGTGACCTTTTCCAATAAAGATGGGCTTTTGTATACACCGCTCGTCAGACGTTAATTAACTGGCCGTTGTGGAGAGATTTTTCTGTCAATCTGGACGCGTTTTATTGGCCGATGCCGTTGTGGAGAGGTGGCCGTTGTAGAGAGGTTAGAATACGAGAAAATGTATGGACTTTTCGCCAAGACAAAAAAAAGTGGCCATTACTTAGAGATGGCCGTTAGTGAAGACTCGACTGTATTCTGTAAACGTAAAAATTAAATATTAAGTTAAATCATCTCACCACTTTCTAACTTTTTCCCCAGGAGATTCTGATATCTAAGAGCATTATCCAAGGGGGTTAAAGCAGAATCAGTGTGTACATTTGTACCAGCAATGTGTCCAAATGGTTCGGCATATATGTTTACCGCGTCATCAGGCATTTTGGCGTGGTTTGAAGGTTCTTGGAACTCAATCTGATCATCTTTTTGATACACAGCATTTGAAACTAAGCAGATAAAAAGTTTACGATTAATCATGATGACTTTTACTGAAGATACGGGTAGACATCTATGGCCTAGTTCACGCTATCTAGCAGCATAACGACAAAAACATAACGACACAAGGAGGACGTTCTGTTGTTATGTTTGCAGTGTGAACATTAAGACATAACGACATAATAGCAACATAAGGCGGACATGAACATAAAGAAATAAGGAAAAAGAACTGACGTTTCCTTATGTCTTCATGTTGATGTTCACCTCACCGACATAAGTGATCACATCGTTATGTAGTCATGTCGTTAGTATGAATCAAGCGTAACACGGTTTTACATCACTGAGAAACCAGTGACACTCCTACATGCACAATAGCAAGGAGAAAACTTTAATAATTAATGCCTTAGCTATTATCATAAGGCTTAAAAAATATACCATGGAATTGAAAGAAGTCAGTCATTTCTTTTTGATTTTTTTGTTAAATCTTACCTGATCCTTGAGTTTCATTTACACCTGAAGAATTTCCCCTCTCAACCAATTCATAAACAGAAACATTTTCTTCACTTCCATGAATGGTAGCGTCCTGTATGGGCGTGATTTAATTGTAAGTGAGTAAAGAGTTTGCATCAGGCCAGTGGCCCATATACAACCGGAGCTTATATTATCCCAGTTTCTGTAATACTGATGAAACGACTACAGCTTGGAGTATATCTCCCCCCTCCCCCGCCCTTGGATGGGTTGCTATTCCATCACAAGGTTACCCCCAGCGTTAAATTTGCCAGTACCCATTCATAAATCTTGGTGGACGGCAGCGAGAGTTAAGTATCCTGCCCAAGAACACATGGCCATTCTCAAATGAGTTTAAACTGCACGAATCATACTTTAATTATTCCGGTTTGCCATAATCACTCGAAATAAAATGTTCCTTTTAAATCAATATGAGTATAACTTCGCACGTAAGAACGCTGAAATTGACTCACCTCACTAAAAGAGTGTACCCTGTCTAAAAGAGAAGTAAACGGAAAACAATTTGCCATGTATTTTCTAACTTATTAGGGGTAGATGTTTTTCTAGCTTCGCTTTATGCCCAACTTAAACATTTTTTAAGTTTTAAGCCCTGGCCAAACGGACTCGCAAGCAGACGGAAACTGAAAACTTGGGTCTACTTGCGAGTCCGTTTGGCCAGGACTTGCGTGCACTTGCGTTGACTTGCGCTCACTTTGGTCGAGATCAAATTTGCACGCAAGTCGACGCAGGTCTTTCACCGTTTGGCCACCCAACCCAAGTCAACGCAAGTTGAGAGACGTCCTTATGCCTGTTATTAGCCAACGAAATACAGAATATGTCTGCCTTGAAATGTTTTTTTGCGACTTGCGTGTACTAGTCTGTTTGGCCACCCAACGCAAGTCTCTACTTGCCGCAAGTTCAACTTGCGGCTACACAGTCTTACAAGTTTGAAACTGAAAGCAGTCAGGAGTACCGCACGCACACCAGGGTTTCATCCACAGACTTAAACAACCACCTTGTACAGCATAATAACAGTACCACATGAAAGTACTGCTCAATAGCTTTCGTTTGAATGGTCACACATTACAGTTTTATCTTAAGATTAAAATTTATAACCTTTTTGTACAGCATGACAAACAGTACCACATGAAAGTAGGGTCACAATCAGACATCTAAGAGCTAAAACTCCCTGGTATAGCGCAGTTAGTTAACAGTATCACATGACAGTACTTCTCAATAGCTTCAACATGAATTATCTAAAAAGCGTAGAATTCAGCCACAGATTAAAATATACGATCACATTACGTGACCCTTTGGTTTGGATCTAGTCAGAAAAGGCTTAAGGAATCCACAAGAGCTGTCCAAAATAGAAGAGGAACTTCCTCTAGTGTCCTTATAGAACTATTGGCCTTTAGAGTCTAATACTGAACAAAACCGCAGCACCCCTTCTGATGTTTGATCGACTAGCATGAACTAAACGAAATGGCTAGTGTTCCAATCGCGGTCGTTTTATCATACCGTTATCATAGCCGCAATCAAACGTACTCGATCGTTATCTACCTGGCTATTAAGCCATCGTTGTGGCTTCGTTAAAGTTATCATGTTCAAGCAATAGTGATTTTCTCTCGCATAGGAACTAAATCACAATCTCATTTCCGATTTCTTGAATAATATACTGACTCTTCCTTTCGATTCTCAAAAATAAGCGGCCTCTGGACCTTTCATGCGGAACGCTCTACAATATATTTGAAAAACAATTAAGGCCCAAGCAAGTTTAATCAGGAAGAAGACCAATAATCAAACGAAAACTGTATCAGATTTTTCTTTCGAAAAAGGGAAATCAGAGAATTAAGTCTATAGCAATTTTATAACGGAATTCAAATCAACCAAACAGTTTCCTTCTGAATATTAGCCCTAGTAAGGAAATGTGAGAGCACAAAGGCAAACCAGAACTTTTTTAGACTTCGGTGAGATTCTAACCAAAGATTTTTGGATTAGATTACCGTTGGTCTCGGCTATTAAATTACAGAGTTTTCAAGGCCAGATTGGAGTAGGTCGTGGGTTATTTCGATGGTTATTCTTAACAAATAAAAACAAAAGACTAGCTAACCTTCTCCGTCCCCGTCTCTGTCAGCTCCAACACGTCTGAAAAGAAATACAATTGTACATGGTTTGTAAAAAGTCTTTAATAGTGTTAAGGAAATGGTTCGTAGTTCTTGGTTTGAAATAGTCTTGGTCAAAAAAAAGCCACTCGGAAAAAAAAAATTCGAATACTTACATCAAATGACCCATTCTTCTGGCAAGGAAACACAACAGAAGTGAAACAAGGATGATTAAAATGCCCGCCATGATTCCTGGGATCACAGCCGTCAACATGATCCGGCTCATGGATGGGCTCATCTGAGGAAATGAATTGAATTAAGAATGACATATTTAGTCAATGTACTTAGCCTCGAGCTACACTGAACTACTAAGTTTCGAGGTGTCACACTCAAACAGACGAAACAAACATTACAAATAAACAAAACAAGGCTACAAATCTCAACTGGTGGGAGGCAGAACGGTTAGTTATTCACAATGCGTGATTAAGGCCCAGGTCAAACGTCGAACTTCACATAAGACGAATTAAACTGAGCGAAGTACGTTCGTGATATTAAACTTCGACGTTTGACTCAACAGAGTTTGTCCGACTGAATTTAGATCTAAATTCGAATTAAGTTCGACGTTTCACCAAACGGTCGAGCTTTACTCGTTTGGATCGACTCAAATTGCAATTATAGTTCGTCTCTTGTGATGTTTAAAGTTTGACCTGGGCCTATAACTAACGACTACCAAGAGAACCTCCATTTAGTGGCAGGGTCGAAGGCTTGAAAACTGAAACTTGTATAGCTCTAGATTACAACACCAATACCTTAAACCACTCGTAAAGACACAAACGGTTAAGTCCTGCAAGTCGCACACAAATGTTTATCAATTATATTTGCAAATATAAGCGGCTTTTTGTTATATGATTTTTGAAAATAGCCTACGAGCGCACGAAAACCACTCTCATCCAATCACAAAGCGCGTTTTAAAAATACACTTTTCGTTATAAATATCTATTAATATCTAAGGGTTCTTGCGGTGAGAGAAAAATGCGGCAAGATTTTGTCACGAAAAGGGGAAGGCAATTTCACAGCCCCTGTCGTATATAAAACAGTTAAATGAGCGAAATCAAGACTATAACCTTACCTTATCTATCATGGCTTTTTGGTCTCCATCTCCTAAAGTTTGATTCATTCCAATACTTTCATTTACAAAAACCGAGCTAAATGCTGTTATAGTATTAGTCGAGTGTAGAACAGAGCGCGAAGTCATTCGTGACAACACAGACTGGGTTGAATCCGTTTTTCCACGAAATATTGAAAGTTCTTCATCGTTATCAACAGGTGTCGACTGAATACTTGTGTTACCGGTCAGTGGCTGGGAAATTGTATTCGCGGAGAGAGATACAAACAATGATAATCCCTCGTTAGATATTGTCTGAGGTTCTCGGAATAAAGGCGTGGTGGCTACGCGTACAGTTTGTGTCGGCCTAAATGAAGTAGCAACTTGGTTGATAGGTGTGATACTTGTGTGGCTAACACTTGAAGGTAACGTATATGAAGAGGATTTCCATGTCAGCGAGGAGCTGTGAGTTCGTGATGGTTTATATGAAATGGTGGATAAGGTGTAAATTTCTTTGTGCGATGTGCTTGAAATCCAATATGGCGAAGCTAGCATCGTTAAAGACATCGCAGGCAATAACTTTTTCCGATTAAATGGACCTGTGGATCAAACACATTAGAGGTCACGAATAAATTATCCTGCAGGCCACGAATAAATTATCCTGAAGGCCACGAATTAATTATCCTGCTAACAAGACTGACCTGCACAACGGGCACTTTGTCTTGGTAATTGAAACATGCAAAAAGCTGTTCCAAGACAACTTTTAAGAGTCAGGGCTTAATATACTGTGTAACCAATGTACCAATGCTTGTAATCTTTTTAAGAGTAAAACAGCTAAAAAATAGTCCCTTACGAGTAAGAGAACAACTTTAATTACAACTACAAATGGTACGATGAGTAAACATGACGACGAAATAACCCAAATTTACATACACCAGACTTAATCAAGGACCCGGTTCCAAGGCTATCATCTACACCTTTATTGGGGGGAAGGGTGTGGGTTCAAATGAGTTGAAGAGTGTAGTTTCAGGATCATATATAGACCTTCAACTCGCTGGAAGTACCAAGTTTCCTCCGGCCTAGAGGTTCGTTAGTATAAAGGCTAAGTGCCCCACGGTTTCCCATCCAGCAAAAAGCCGGATAGGATACAGATATTTCGAGGAACAGCCTCTGATAATTAAAAGTACATTACGGTATCATTGTCTATGGCAAGGTGCTAATATTCTATCATGTTTTTGTTGGTGAACAGCTCATAGGCCCAGGAAAATAAAATACAAGGAAATATCAACTTACATTTAACGGATCCTCTAAGTTTAAAAATCAAACAAGGCTCTCCATTGGCCGGAAGACAGGTCAAACCAAGTTTTATTACACGGCCGTTCAACAAAGATGAGATGTTCTCACTGTCAACCTAGATAACGAAAACATGAAAAAAAATATTATTTTGATAGAGCAGTGAAACAACTCATATTATTTAGAAAGTAAACTAAGACGTTCAAGGAGCCGTTCAATATAACGAAAAGGACAACAGAAGTGTTTATCAAACTTGGCTTCGTTCACATGCACTACGCCCGAGAAACTTGAAAACGGAGTTTTCACTCCGAAAATGCATCAAATGTTTTCCACCCACACTGCGCCGGAGAAATTTATAAACGCATCAATCACCGGCGGCAGAAAAGCTTGAGAGCACCCTTAAGGGTCAGGGTTAGTGACATGATTATCAAGAAGTCGTGGTTTTCGAGAAACTTCATTTTCAAAATGTTTCTCGTCCACACTAAAATTCAAAGGCGGCTTTTTCAAACTCCTCCGGTTTGAAGAGTGTTTTCGGAAAGCTCCGTTTTCGTGACGGATTAGTGTGGACGGAAGGCCTAACCGTAGAAATAAAGTTGCGTTTTCAAATTTCTCCGGCGTAGTGTAGATGGGTCCATAAGTAATTTTTACGATAACCTTCGTGTAAATGTTAATATCAATATTGCGCTTTGTTTTGAAGAGAAACTATGTTTGAAATTTTTGACGACCCAAATCAATGCTATATAGTTTCTCGAAGCCAATATTTTCCCGTCATATGACAGACAATTAACAAATGTTGTCAAATAAAGAAGTATTGCTATATATATATTACATAATTATGTGCCAAATAGCAATGTCTGCTTTTGCTCTCGCACGGTTTTGGCCTCCAAATGGTATACGATCAAATCTGAAGGCAACCGTGCTGCTAAAATTTGGGTAAATTCCTCCTCTTTATACACTCTAGGTAAAATTAAATCACTTGCCTTTAAGATGGGGCTATCCATACAACTCTGATTTAATCTAAACGTGTTCAGCACGGACATTTTGTCAATGGGACGCCAGGTTCCGCACTCAAGATACATTGAAGTTGATTCATTAATGGTACAGTTTTTGGATGGTAGTACGACAGCTCTTTGATCTCCTTCCTTCAGAACTTCCAATAGGTCGTCGACTTCAGTATCCGAAGAAAATTGAAATCCACAGCCTGCGGGGCATAATATTTTAACAACATAAACCCAGACTAAACTATCAAACACATTTTAAGGTTTAACCTTCAAAAATAATCAAATCTTGTTAGCCACGCGAAAAATGTTTGGCTGACTAGTTCCAAACTTCTAATCTAGCATTTTGCTTGACGATTTTCGTTCATCCAAAATGACGGTGGATTGTTAAGAATTAGCCGGGCTTTGAAAAGCTATTACTTGGTTCTCTTTCTTAAGATGCTCTGATTTCAGTTAAAATGGAAACCATTTAAATTCCTGATAAATTGCTTTATCACTTCCTATACTTTATTCTCAGATTGTAAAGGATGATCAACTGTCTCTATATACAGTAATTAAGCGACAGGTTCTAGCAGAAGACGTATTCATGTTTAGTTATTGGATAAACATTTCGACTGTGCTCGAACCTGGCCTTTACAGTTCCGTTGGTCGTCACCATAGGTGCAGTGATGCAGAAGTCATAACTACTCCGTTTTACCTTGCAATATTGAAGTCATCGGCAATATTTAAAAATATAACTTCCCGGAGGGCTAGTGGTTGATATTAAATTTAATATAATGATACTGCGGGGGAACTCCAGTTGAGTGTTACCGCACGTGAAATACACGACATCAAAACAAGAACTATCGTTCCACTCGAAACTTTGCTACATTATGCAACTTTTTCAGACTTCAGAACACTGTTTCACCTAACGTTCACCTAACTTCCCCCGGGGGTCCCTTAAATGGGCTGTATAGCCGTTTTGGTCATGGCTTTGGGAAGCGGGCCGCACACCCCACTGATTTTTCTTGGACTACCCTCTGGGAAAACAGCATGCAGACAATCAGTATAGTGCGTACATCTCGAAATGCACGTGCGTGACACACTTTGATACATTTCTAAGCCAATTTTCACTGAAACGTCAACGTGAAATAATCATATTTTGGGTATAAGAACTTAACAACGGTGAAATCTCCATGTTTCGATTTGGATCTAAAGGTGATATCTCTAGTTATTCAGTAACACAGTCGGCTGTGGCGTAAATTAAATAATTCCTCTAAGATACTTACATCAGTTTGTTCTATGAATTGCGCGTTATGCAATCATATGTCAGTGTCAAAACTTTTTTATGTACATATGTAAAACTTTGAATCAAAGTTTAGTCCAAGTTTCAATCTTTCATTCTCCATTACACAAATTCCTGTTATGTTTGATCAAACTGAGAATATATATGGTGTCGTTGCATCAACACCATTGCCACGCACAGTTGTTGATTTCTTAATTCTCGACACCTGTTTACTTAATCCTGTATTGATATTGTAGAAGGAATTAAGATTTTTATCACTTTTAGGAGTTAAAGTAAATTTAATTATTAAGCGGAAACTGTCGGTTAGAAAGCAAACAAAAACCTTAACGCACAAGTTTTAGAGTATATGTCCCATAAACTTTGAAGATGTTTCGATACCTACCTTCACTTTGGCGAAGTTCTCCGTTATCCACACATTGCCACTTTCCATCAAAAAAGCCAAATGTTGAAGCTTCACTTTTACATTCGCAATGAAGTCTGGAACTTGAGTTTATTCCTCTCGGAATCACAGCATTGAAATCTTCGCATTCAAATTCCTTGCTTCCAAAATTCATTCCACCATTAGCTCTAACCCGAAAGCCATCTACTACTCCATTGTTCATAGCCTGAAGGGATGGTCTATTGATCACAATTTTGGCAGAGGATTCTTTACTTCTTTTTACCATTAGCAAAAAGCAAATGGCAAAAAAGGCAGTTTGCATCGTCCTCGATGAAATAGGAAACTAATATCTGGTTTTACTTACTGAAAAAAGTAACCCAGTTTAAGTCAGTAAACAATTAACTTAAACAGGGTTTTTCGTGCATGCGAAGTTTCGAACTCTATAATGCCTTTTCAATAAAATGATCTTGTAACAATTTTACACAAATAGAAAGTTGTGAACACTGGTCATCAAATATCGGACGATATACTTGATAGCATATATTGCCTTTTGTAAGTAATTTCCTTTGCGCCTCTCGTTTGCTCAAGTGGGAACTTTCAGGGGGCATAACGATTTGATCAAGAAATGATCCTGCAAAAATATTCCCCGCCGAGAATAAAATAATTTATTACCAGCGGGCAATTAGTTTATTAGCATTTCAAGAATGCACCATTGCTGGTATTCTCCGTTCGATTCGTTTTTGTCAGACATTAAATTACCCTTCGATTCAATTCAATCAATTGAAACGTTATTGTGCGTCACATTCTTTTTAAAGTGTCTTTTCATTCAGAATTAGAAATATTTAATGTTTACATTTCAACAACGTTAAACAATTTACTGATGAACACAGTTAAGACTATTGGCCAATGAAAAGGGTTTTATTTTTGCAGTTTTTTCAAACTTTCGAACAAACAAATGTCGGCCTTCACTTCAATTCAATTGCGTCATTTATTGTTCGTTGCATTTCTTTTCAAGTGTCTTTTTATTCCGAGTAGAAAAATTTCCTGTTTACATTTTTAAAACGCTAAAAGAAGAGTATTGGTCAGCAAAAAATGCCTTATTTTTGTACATTTTTCCACGTTGTTGAACAAACAAACGTCGGCGAACTTTGAAACAGACAAGTTTGAGGTTGATATTCGCAGGGCCGGGTTGTTCTAAAGCCGGTTAACGCTAACCCAGGATTAAAAGTTAACCGAAATATTAATTTTTCCTGCATTAAAATGTTTTTCAATGCTTATTTTTCTGTAGCTTGAGATTATACAAACTCAAACTAGAAGAACAAACAATATAAACAGAAAACCACACCGATAAGTTAGTAAACTGAAATAAAAATTCTCGCCAATCTTGTGTTAGCTAAATCGGGCTTTGAACAACCCGGCCCTGCGAGTCGTTCGCGATTAATTATGGAAAACTTACCCTAAATCAGTTCATTCTATAGGTAACACTTGAATATTTTGGACACAAATATCAACAGTATCCAGGACATTTTTATACAAGTTTAGCTTCGCTGATAATGCCGGAAAGAAAAGGAATTAATCAAATACAGAAATTGTACTAAGTTAGTAATAAATGCAATTATATTTTCCCCGAGGAAAGAATTTTTATATATTTAATGAAGCCCCTAAACTATGTTTGTTGTTCTTCACGTTATTGTAGTCACTGTTTTGGTATACAAAGAAAACCAAAGAATTTCAAGCTTAAACTATGTAAGGAATTTCAAGTCATTAATTTAGTGTGGGGATTCAAAATTGTCCGGGGACTGGGAATTGTTTACTTCAGTCACAACTGAACGCCACATTGTTTATATAGATTGTGCATTGCAAAGATTGATCGACTGTTACAAGTATAATGTTTTCTAAGATTAAGGTTCTTACAGTTCTTGTATATGACAGTTCAAAAGAACTGTCACATACAATTTTATTACAATTATAGCTCGATATAGTCCAAAAATTACGTACAGCTTACAGCTAAAATTCTCAAGGAAATTCTACATTCAAAATTCAGCTCTTCATAGAGTGCTTGAAATTCACACGCTAGATTTCCAAGGAAAATAAACCACATTACTGAAATATAGAAAGAGTGGATAAAAACACAAACGTGACGTCATTTCCGGATCTCGAAGCCTTACCATGACGTCATTTCCGACCACCAAATTAAAGCTTTTTTTTAAAGCAAAGCAGTATACATTCACTCGCTCCTCTAAGGGAGCAGATAATTTTAATTTCAAAAAAGGTAACAAAGATAAAACAGAGTGACTTTATTTTCTTGTGAACGCCCTTCGAGGAGTTTCAGTAGTTGTCTTTCTGAGTGGCTGATAAACTGACCGTGTTGGTTTCTGAAGGGGCTGGTAACCACTCAGTTCTGTTACGCCCTCCATGGGCGTGTAACCGTTCGTCGGAGCCGGTTTGCCCTCAAGGGCCTGGTACCCAGCATTAGGGCCCTCCAAGGAGTGGTATAAAGGGCCGTTTGTTTTGGGATCCTCGTGTGGTCTGCTTTTTTCATCTTTTAAAGGTAGGTCAGTTGTGTAACTATAACAATACTCATCGTTGTTGTCTAAGGTATCACTACTGCCGGCAGCGTCTGTGAATCTCTTAAGATTCGCGTCTTCGTAAACAGCTTCCTTTTTCCGCCCTTTTGAAGGCGAACCAATCGCTGCGCGCTCCTCTTTCAACACAGGCTCGTCATAATCGGAATCAGATCGGAAGCGCTCGGACGACTGCTCGTTCTGACCGGACAATGCTCGGTCCATAATCGTGCCCATTCCGTAGGGTCCTTCCAACACCTGATATAAAGGCGTATCAGGCGGTCGAGAAATGGTGTCCGTGACGTCTGAAATTTTACGAGAATCTACCAGAAAATAAACGAGGAAAGATTTAGACTCACTTGCACGACAAGAAAAAAACAAAGTGAGGCACAGCAAATACGACAGTGGATTTGCTAGTCTTTGTATTCTCTCGTGGGTCGAGAGGCAGAAAACCTGAGAACAAATGGCAGTGGGAAAGCTGGAGACAAGAAAACTCCAGTGCCCTCATCTCCAATGCCC
>Ga0126338_10000935_pt1 | contig 17639 bp, 13 predicted proteins | sample OrbCmetagenome_2_FD_92529 | JGI IMG/M metagenome (GOLD analysis project Ga0126338, IMG submission 92529) | Coral microbial communities from Petempiche,Puerto Morelos, Mexico - Orbicella C C metagenome | ecosystem: Host-associated > Invertebrates > Cnidaria > Coral | place: Petempiche,Puerto... | reverse complement strand
GCTGTAATGATAACTAGCTATTTTTCTTCTCAGTTTTTTTTTCTTTGCCCCTTGTCGTCACTGTATTTCTTAATTGTGTAAGTCGTGTAACTGTATTTGTTAGTAATGTAAGTCGTTTAGTTACTGTAATTTAAATAGTGTAAATAATTAGAGCAACATAATGTAAATAGAGTTAGTGTTGTAAGTAAGCATTGGTTTCCCTTGTGTTATTGCAAATAAATAAAAACAAAAACAAAAACAAAAAAAAAACAAGGGTGGTTTCAAAAATATAAAACAGACAACGGTGATAAACATTTTACAAACATGCATTTTATGAACTTGACGTTTCGTATGCTAGTCAACATACATTTTCAAAAGTATAACCACTAACATTTTTGGAAAGCTATTTATACTGTATCAATGGGGGTATATTTCAATGGGGCTATCTATACTGTATCATAAATTGCATGTTTTTAAAATGTTTATCATCGCCATCTGTTTTATATTTTTAATCAAGCTACGATGGCTGAAGACCAAGAGTTTATAAGGGTGATTTCTCCCAACAACAAGGCTGGGGAGGAAGAGGAGAGAGAGAGTTCCTGGGAAAGAGGTTGTGAGGGTGAAAGTGTCTGATACTTCATATAAGCTTTTCTGAATTGCATGTGATATATATAAGGACCCCTAAGAGGTACCAAGATCCTGTTTTGTGGGCGTGGCTGGAAATTGTCTTCTCCTCTAAGAGGTACCAATTTTTTCATAACACATTACATATATGTATCGCCAGTCATATTTTTTCAGCTCAATACCCTAAAAGGTACCGCAAAATCTCCAGCTGTGGGCCTTTTGAGTCTTAACAACTTAGGAGGTACCAAAACTGCTTTTTAACCCCTAAAAGATACGACAAGGGCCCACCCCCCGTCCTTCTTGTATGGGAGTCCCCCCAGGGTGATGATCTTATCTGTCAATAAATCTGGTTGTTTTTGACACAGTGGAGTCATATTTCAGTGCATTTCTTTTATCTACTAGAGGCTACACTGTATTTCTCCCAAGGGATTTATGAAATCTGGATCTGCATGTTGACATTTTCATATCTTGGCAAGATTGCCAAGAAATCTTCCAGTTTCTCGGCAAGTTTTTGGCCTCTGAGATTTTGATATCTCGATGAGAATCTCGGCGGCCAAAAACTGCCGAGAATCACAACAAGTTCTTGGCAAGTCTTCTTGAAATCTCGCTGAGTGCGAGCTTTTGGCTGCCAGAGTTTTTTGCCACCAAGATCTCGCCAAGTTCTTGCCCTTCTTGTTATTTTCGAAAAGGACTGTAAGTTTTATTTCCCACAAAACATAGAAGCTATGGATCGCTATCATTTGAGGGTGATGTATGTGTATGTATGTTCTGGGGGTTTACAAACTTTGACTGTTAAATGTGAGCCAAAGGCGGGGCAGGACGAGGAGGGGGAGGGAGACGGGGAGGAGCCCTGGGGGGTAGGAAAATACTATCAGTACAAGTGGGTGTCCCACAAGCGGAATTGCATTGAAAGACCTTCCACGCATCAACAATAACAGATTTCATAAAAAAAAAAAATGAAACTAAAGAGTTAATACCTCTGAGCTTTGCTCATCATGTCCTCTCCCCCAGCCAGGAATGACTTCATATCACTGGGAATGGAGGGCTCACCAGCACTAACATCAACCACGTCACCGCCATCTTTTATCTCGACCCCAACTCGCTGCCTTCCAGATTCAACGAACTGAACAAGACGCATGGTGTGCTTAGATCGTCTTAGAATACAACTGCTGATTAGAACAGGACGAATCCCGACCAAGCTTCGCAACATAAAACACTGAAGAAAAACAACAGGAGAGAACGAAGAGGAGAAATATGAGCGCGACTTTTCGCGTGACTGAAGAACCCAGACCTCTTCGGCCAAGGTCCTGACTTGTACGTCATTTATGTGATGACCGATTGTAACTTTCTTAGAGTCCGTTATTCCTCGAACGAAAGATGGAGATTTCACAGATTTGTTTGTATGTCATGGTTGCAGTGCATGTAGTCTGTGCATGTCGGAATATTAGCTTCCTTCCAACACTTTTGTCAAATAAAAAGCTCTATATTTGAGCGTGACCGATCATTGTGTGACTTACATTGCGTGACGAACCACTGCGTATGTTTGGTGAGAGGCTTAACAAATTTGAAGGAACAGTCTCTTCAAATTGTTTAAAATGTCTGAAATGGAAAGAATTCATAGCTGAAAAGTCTTCAATCTTCGTTGAAAAGGACCTTGATGAAATCCATTCGCAATATTTTTGCCACGCGGATGACATACTCCGTGATGATGACTGCTATGTCTGCTCACATTAATGGGAAAGGTGGAAGGCTCAAGATGGTACGAAGGGGCACAAAACCCGATTTATCTGCCACGTCTAGAACTCTTCAAACCATTAATGGTCCGCTATAAGATCGGCTTGACGCTCTTACCAAAGACATACACTCTCTTCGCTTTGATGTATTTTCACTGGAGTTTGTGTTTCCCGAAAACCTTAAACAAGAATTGCAGCGCCTAGTGTGCCTTCAAATTTTGGACAAACCTGTGGAAACTTCTTGCCAACATTACTTTTGAGGAACCTTGGAAAGGTGTAATCGACAGTGGTCAGACGGGCTCGTGTCCTGTCCGCCGGCAGCACCATTGTAGTAGCAGGGAGTTTAAGGGAGCGAGGACACGCACGAGCAAAGGACACGCGCCCATCGACCGAATTCTTGATTTAACGAATTGGGACTAGAATCTCAATAATAAACACTTTAATGATTCCAAAATAAGAAGTAAGGCAGCAATGAAAACTTCACATTGTCGGAAGGAACCCTTTAATCTTCATAGTTTTCATCGTACATCTGCCATTACCGCTGCGTGTTACATGATATCATTGCGCTTTCTGTTGTGTCACCTTTCTTAGAGCTTGGTGACCTGCGGACTCTTATTACGTTTAGTGTAGTTGTCTTCAACAACGTCTACTACACATCAGTTTTTGCGTGGATATTAGGTACCACCAGAAGCACATCACCTAGAATAGGTGATAAGCTTCTGGTACCACATAGTCGAAATTATCTTCTTTCAGACTCGGAAATAGACAGCCATGAAATTAAACGGGAAGGATAAGACGTTGCTGTGTGGGTTTGCTTCAAACGTTCAGAAAAATTCTTGGAAATTCCCATCGGGGGTTTTACTAAAAATACAAATCAGAGACGAGGGAGGGGTGTGGCTAGGCTCGATTTCCGCCGCCGGTCGGTCTCCGTTCTTCCCCGAGAAGAGACGGAGGAGTTCGGGGGGAGGAGCGCGGGCTCTTTTCTCGAACAGCGGCTGGTAATCGAGCCTAGGGGTGCGGCCGGACCGATCATCCAGATAAGGTGATTCTTTAGTATTGCATTGCGCATCCCTACTGCGCACTATTTTCGCGACATTAGCGCGCACATGAGCGCGTGCGCGTACAAAACGTGAGAGATTTCCCTTATAACTAAGCTCGATAGCGAAATAAATGCTCCTTTTCTCTTAAACGAGCACGGTGACCCCCACTTTTTATTTCATAATTTCAATGAGAACAATATCCTCAATAACTGAGAAAAAAATTAGCAGAAATCTACGGCTACTTGTTTGGCAAATGAAATAAATACTACAGAGGGAGACATAACGGGCCCACCAGCGCATGTCCAAATTACGTTTCCTTTAACGCATAAAAAAATGCAGGTATTTGAAGACATTTTTTGTGGGACGCAAATGAATAAAATATCAAACAAAGTCAAACTCTGTGTGATTTAACACGCTGCATTGAAAAATAATCGAGCTTATTATTGCAAACGGAGATTACCTACAGTCACCTAAATAACTGTATGTGTCAGCATTGTGGCGTGAAAACAAGCACGGTGACCCCCTCTTGTTACTACGTTTTTAATATCTCCTTGTCCTGTAACAACAGCTTACCATGTTTCATCGGAAATCTATGGCGGGTTCTTTTACTAGGGAATCCCCTTAATTTCCGTAACCAATTTGGAAAGCTGGCATTTTTCCACTCCGCAAAGGCAAATCAGTAATGCTCCAAACATTAGCTTTCCCAATTTGCTATGGCGGTTAATTTACCTTTTATACCAGCTTCAAGTTGATAACAAGCTGTAAGTGTTCAACAAGTGACCATCGACGCAGCAAAGAGAGTGTCTTTAAAGACTAACAGCTTTATTCATTTAAAATGAAGCCCGATTGGAGGTTGGTTCAGTAAAATGAAATTACCGCTGATGCAAAAGAGAAGAAACACAAACAAGGATTCCAATAGATAAGGGGAAAAAATGATTTTCATTTACATCATACGGCCAAAAAGTTACATTACTTCCACACTCGGGGAGTAAAGAGCTTGAAAAAAACATAATTTCATTTAAAACAATTCACCCCATTCCTATAGTTTTCTGTGTTTAATCTGAGTGTCTGGTCTAATCGGCGCTGTTTGTGGAATTGTCTATACAAATTACTCATTCCTCGTCAGTTTTCTTTTTCTTTTTCTTCTTTTTCTGTGGTTCTCCAGATTCTTCACTCACGACAGGTACAACTTCGTCATCTTGTTCTTCAGCCTTTCTTTTCTCTCCTTTCTCCTTTTTCTTCTTGTTCTTTTTGCTTCCCTCATCATGGCCATTTTCCACTAGTGTAGAATCGTCCATCGCTGATTGCTCTTCATCTGCGGCAGCTTCTTGCTTTTCTTTTTTCTCCTTCTTTTTCTTCTTCTTTTTCTTCTTCTCGCTCGATTCATCGTTCGCCGCTTGACTTTTCTCCTCAAACTCAGCAATAGCTTCTTTCATAACATCAATATTCTTTCTTGGAGCTTCGCCCGTCTCGTAAAATTTTAGCCGATCCTCGACCTGGTCATGTAATTTCTGACCAAATACACTCGACTGTGTTTCTGTTTGTAGAAAAACATAAAAAGATCAATCATCAATAATCGCTAAACTTATTTGCAATTTCAAGTAATCAGATCTCAGTAGACCCACATTATAAGCGCCGCATTTTAGGGTTGAACCTCAATGTCTCAGCTCGAGTTGAAAAGTACTCACCGTACTGTGTAAAACAATATAAGTAACTGTTTCAGTGGCTTTTGCAAGTACTAATTAGAGCTAGAAAAAAAAAAAAAATCAGGTTTTGATAGAATTTAAACCACTGTACTTTGTACTAGAAGTTAGAAATTTCCCCACAATGCAAGCATAGTGGACTCAATTATAAATTTTCAAGTGGAAGGACATTCAACAACTAGAGCTTCTGTTTGCTTTTAAAGTAGTACTAACCTACCTGAAAAACAGTCAATTCTTGAAGCAATGGAACATTTGTTTGCCAAGTATCTAGAAACACGTCCCTTGTTCTTGGCACCAGCCCGGCCAATAAATGAGGAGTGGAAAATGAGGCCATATTTGGGAGTGTTTCCTTTTTTCTTCAGAGCTCTAGAAAAAGAGAGAGACGACACAATATAAAGGAATTCTAGTCTCACTCCCATAGCCACAGTACCACGTTTTCAAAAAGTTGTCATTAGAATTTTCATTTCATCTAAAAGTTATAACAAAAAGTACAATTTAACATAAACCTTTCAAAGAAAAGTCACCAGTACCACATGAATGAAATGCTGGTTGAATAGTAAAAAAAGCCAAAACTGTTACCATCGGGAATAAAGAAGCATATATCATTTTCAGGTTTACCTGAAGAGAGCTTTCTCAGCTCCTAGAATTTGAACTGTTGATGCTGGATACTTAGCAAGATTTGTCAGGCTTCCAGCATGAGAAATCAATCGAGCCCCAACCTGAAATATTAAAATGAATGACTTCACATAACTAAAAGCTAATTCTGGACATAAAAAAGGTAAACAAAGGCACCAGTTCCTGAAATATTAACAGTTATCAGGCACATAACCTGAACAGAAATTACACGAAGGGAATAAAGTGGAATCCTGTTTTCCTGAACACTCAATTTCTTGAACCTATTGACAACTCAAACCAAACTTCATTTCTCCTGGACTTGTTTGCATGTAATTTAACCCCCATACATGCATATCCTAGTCTACGAATAGTCCCTCTTTCACTTAGTCTGTTGAGTAAACCGTAAATAAACCATGAGGAAAAAATGGCCGAGCAACTCTTTCACCTAGTCCATTGTGTGTGATGCGAAAGAAGACCATGAGAGGAAGAAAGGAATTGTGGGGGTGAGAAGTGCACTTCTCACCCCCAGGATTTCGTGAGCCATCTTTTTCTCGTGGGTTTTCTTTCGTGTCACTCACAACAGACTACTTAAGGGACTCCCCGTTGTCGATGTATATCCTGAACTTCAGATTTCTCAAACCGATATTTTCATTTCCCTTGAAGGTGCAAAAAATCCCAATTCCACAACATCAAGGCATGGAACTAAGGGTATCAAAGTTTGGAGTGTTTTATATGTAACAGACATGTCATGTGAGAGAACAGTGTTAACAACAACACATTGTTTTTTCTGCAATACTGATCAAACATAAGGAAATTCAATTCACTCACCTGCTCTCCAATGAGTGCAGACAGATTTGGTGCCACTTGGGTCATTTTGGAAACCAAATAAGTGTGGAGACTTTTCCTGTATTCTGCTAGTCCAATCACACGTGATGCAAAGGTCTGGATATTGATCAAGTCAATTGGAGATATATCCATTCCTAAACAAAAGGCAAGCAGGCAAAAACATATTCAATAATCTTGAAAACTTAACTTTTCTTTTACCCTAATCAGCCTGAAAACATTAACACAAACACAGCATCAGGGGCACGCATCTCGTTTATTACTCCATAACTTTCTTTTCAGTACTACATATACACAAGCTTGGGAGAATCCTACTTTTTATTGAGATGATTTTTCCTTTCTGAGTGTACTGTACATACCAAACTTTTGCAAAAGGCATTTTAAGGAGAAATAAGGAATTAATTGTGGTAGGGCTGCTAACAGGGTAACACTTTCACATTCTAGAGTCAAACCTGAAATGTAGCTCTAACTAATAATTTATCATACAATGTAAGTTTGTGACCAGTACTTCCCTATCACGGTTGAGTAGTCCCTCTTTCACTTAGTCTGTCAAGCTTGACTGTAAAGTCTTCTGCTAGTCTGTCAAGCGTGGCCATAAATGGCAAGAGAAAATGGCTGTGTGAAGTCCTTGCCCCCAGGATTTCTTTCTTTCTCTCATGGTCTTCTTTCACCTCATGCATGATGGACTAAGTGAAAGAGTTGTGTGGCCATTTTTTCTCATGGTTTTCTTTTACATCACGCACAATGGACTAAGTGAAAGAGGGACTACTTGTAATCTGGTTTTGGACACATGTACCTTTTGTGAATTTTGTTCACCTACCCATTGATGATTTAGAAGCATCATATATGGCCTTCGCTTTAGCTGAGTCCATTACTATCTCTTCTAGCCCTTCAATCATGTCTTCTGTCAGGTCCTTTCTTGACTTGACGTACTGAGCTGTTCTTGCATACATGTAGTTGTCAGACACTATCTTGACAAGCTCAGGAAAATGGTATGAATACCACTCTCTGGTAACACAACAACAAAACACAAAATTCAAACTTCTAAATATCATTAGAGCTATACCTGACTGTACCTTCTGTGGCATATCAGGCAAGTTTGGTTGAGCCATGGTTTGTATTTTGGTGACACAAAGTGGAACTAAAATACTCATGGAAAGACCCATGATATTGTAGCCATATCAGGTCAGTAACTTGATATCCCAGGATATCAGGACAGGACTGATTGGCTCATAATGAAATACAAATTAGAGTATGGCAGCTAGTAATGCCTCTCCTACGTGTAGTAATAGTGAAAAGACAATGTGTATCAGCAAAGCTGAAGGGTCATTTTGTGTCAATCAGAAGGATAAATGAGAACTACAGTACAATACAATTACAACTTGCTGCTTGCTGTTTCTAATCAGTTGAGTCAGCAAGGCTTACTAGTTGTATTCAAGATATAGAAAACATTTTCTACGTTTCTATTGCATTAAAGAAACATGAGAGGAAGCCTTGGTGAATGAGAAATAGGTAGTAGAAACACAACCCACATGCAAGTGCTTTCACAGCTTTATTTATCACAAATGTTTCTATAAACTGATAAAAATACTATTGTCTAGTTTCTATAACAAGATAGAGACACTATTTAATTTTGATAAACACTCGGAGAAAAAGAAATAAAAATCATTTTGATTATCATAGTGTAAATTCTCTTTGCACAGGCCACCATAACATCAATAGCTTGTGTTGGTTGTGTTTCCATCAAGTTATAGAAGTACAGATGTTAGTGTGCCCTTGCCAACAGGGTGTTTACTAAAACTGCTTGAAATTGTTTTGAAGATCATTTAACCTTGCATTTTGATTGGTTCTTACTTATGATAATTAATTGGAGAACAGACATATAGATGGCATCATTAACTTTATTTTTGTCCCTTCATTATATGAAACAGATAGATTCCATAATCCTGTGCATCTGTGCAATAATAGATCACAGAAGATGTCAAAATGTTTTAACAACATCAATGACACACTCGCCTGGCGGCTCATGTGCCACTTTTTTGTTTTTACCACATTTTGATGTCATCTGTGATCTGTTACTGAATACATGTATGGCAACATGGAATCTATTAGTTAATTACTGCCCTGTCTTAGACTGCCCCAGCTAGGAGGAATACACTGTCCAATAACACAACAGAATGACAATAGCCTGGGACTGCACAACAGACCTCCTAATCTCACATCCAATGAACTAACTAGCCAGCAATGTGCCTTTTAGAGATGAATTTGAAAAGATCTCGGTCAGTGTAAAATGCAGACTGCAGACTGCAGACCAGGGGTAAAATGAAGACTGCAGACAGCAGACTGCAGAATGCAAACTGAGGTTAAAATGAAGACTGCAGACTATAGACTTTTTAACTGACTTGTGCTACTATTTTCACATTGAGAGCTAACCATACACAGGCTAACCAAAGCATTACTTAGGCTAACCTGAGTGATATTCAGGCTACCTGGAGTGACATTCAGGCTGACCGGTGCAGACATTCACTGCAATTAGCGTAACTAATACTGTTTACGGTGATGAAATAACATATAGACTTAAAATATAGACTTAAAAAGTCTGTCGTACGCGGTCTACATTTTACCCTCAGTCTGCCTTTTACACTGACCGAAATGATCTTGATCATACCTGATTCTCATAGAGAATGTATTGATGTCCTTATCCAGCTGATCTAATAAACTGATGGACTGAATGATCATGTTGTCCACACGATGAACGTTGAACTTCACCTTTGCCCTAGAGTAGCTGTGCCCAAGACCCAGTTGAGCCTTGGCTGCCATAGGACCTGTTAGTCCCTTGATCATCTTCTCAAAATGAAACCTTATTCCTCTGAGAACTTCCACCACTAATCCTCCTGATTCACACTGGATGTTTACAGTCTCTTGAATAGCTGCTCCTAGTTTAGGATCAGCGACACCAAGAAGAACCTTGCTTTTCTTCTTTCCAGTTGGAACGTTAGCTTCCAAGAATGTCTTGAGGTCATCGTGAATAATACCTGAAGTAAACGAAGCAATACTTATGAACTGCTGTTACCAGACCTACTTCTCACACATTGCCATACATCTCTTTGAATTTCAGCTCCAAAAACAAGGTTTTTCATCAAGACAAAAGCCTCTCTCAGACAATCAAGCAAAAGATTTTATACAACAAAAAATTTCAGGCATGTCATTTGCATTAATTACTGTACAGGAACTCTGGATTTGGCAAACATTTTAAACCAAGCGAAAAAGCTATTTTGACACAAAGGTAACAAGAAAAGAGCCATGAAGAACTCTATAATCCTTTAAGGCCCAAAGTCAATGGCTCCTTCTGCAGCAACCTAAGTATCCATACATATTATCTTTACTAGTCAGCACGCTTTTCATGCATATCAGTGTGCGATCAGTCTTGTTTTGTTTTGTTTGACTTCGATCACTGCACACTTCAGTATACCATAACACGGTACCGAAATTCATCTGATTAGCAGTTTGTTCCCCAATGGACTAAAACAACCGTCCTTGTCAACGATAACCACTACAGTAAAAGCTTTCAGCCTACATTTTGAACTTCGAATATCTATAAGCTTAAGCTTAATTAGGATCCACTAAGCTTATAGCAAACAAAACATTTACAAACCGCTATCGCACAATCTCACTGCACTGTAATATTTCGCACACAAACCTTCCGATATGCAGTTGATGTTGTCTAAAGCATTCGTTCCTGATTTGAAGGGTGCAAATGATGCTAGTTTGACTAACTTTCCGAAACGAGAAAGATCGGCGACAGCCTCCTGTACTTCTGGCAGAAGCACTCCGATTTCTTCTTGTGCAATGACTTTAAACACTGCATAGCCAGAGGCATGCTCGTACAACACGAACAGAACCTAAAGGCAGGATAAGACATTGGAATTAGCCTACGAAAGAGAAAACTAGATGGCCTAGAACGATAAAAACAAGCACAACATTTAGCATCTTTACCCACCATGTTGAATATTGTTCTTGCCTCGTGGTTCACTCTAGATCCCAGTCTCTTCTGTGTTCGATCAAAAAAAAAAAGGTATATATGTCCGCAATGCGTGCTAAATTTTGGCTCGTTAAAATATCTCGACTCTTCTATCAAATGATCTGGCTTTGGCGGGATGCGGTATGATAAAATGACCGCGGTGAGGGATATCCTGCACACCTTTTGTCGGCGGAGGCGGAAGAGTCTTTGTCGGCAAGCGGGATCGGTAAAAGGTAATTGCAGCTAAAAGAGACTTTCCGCCATCATCACAAAAGGTACTAATTTTTCAAATAAATTCAAGGCTTTACTGCATGTTTGACTTGTGTGAATGTTGTCAAAAGGCTATCATACAAATGTATAGAGTTCGTATGTGAATCCGATGTCAGATAACTTCAATATTATTCGCTTTCTGAAATATGAGACAAACAAAAATCGAAGAAATCAAGAAAAAGATTTGAATGGCCAAATTTGAGGGATGTACTCGAGCCAGAAGGCGTGTGTATTTTTCCAGTTTTTCATTCAATTGTCTGTTTATTATAACGGAATTTGTTTCTTTCTAAATTTATTCACAATTGCATAAACAGTCCGGTCTTAGCCTGCTTAACCAGCCTTCCCGTACGAAGAGCTCCAATTTGCGCGCAGCCAGAATGCGGAAAAAGCTCTTCCTACGGAACGCTCGCAACGCAGGCTATCCGGTTCCATTTTAATTCACTAGGAGAAAAACGAGACAGTAAGAGACAACGGTATTGATTTGAAGGGAAAAGGGGTTTAAATAGTTGCATAAATGGGACTAAAGCTACCTGTAAGAGAGCTTTTAATGTCGTCTAATCTCTGACCCTACACTTTAGTTTACGGTGATTTCTCTTTTGGTCCGACGAAAAGTTTTAAGCTCGTAAACATCAGACTTCTAGTTTGGCTCGACGAATTATTCCTTTTACGAACGTTACATTGAGAAATCAGTTAAGTCTAGTGAACACTCTTCCGGGGCAAATCCGCCGCCATGCTAGTGAAGACTCTGTGAACGAAATTCGTCGAGTCAACGCCCAACAAGTGAGCAGTAATTTGCCCCAATAAGTGTTGTTCACTTCATTAGCCACGCAGCAAAACAAGTTCTTTAGTTATTTCGCAACTCAAACTTCCTGGCCGATACGTTCCAAGTTACGAGAGTCAAAAATGGGAAATTTGACAGTCCCCATCATTCATATTCCAGATAATATTCTAAATGTTGACAGACGTGGAAGAAATCGTAATAAGTCGGTTCATCTTAGTTCTTATGTCTCTTTAATCAGCGCCCCTGTTGGTATCAGGTTCTATTGCTTGTAAAAGGGCCACCCTGATATAAATCAAGTAAAAGTACCTATCTATCTTCTGCACACGACAGTTTATTCAATATTCACTGTTAAGAAGAACTAATAACAAGAGCTAATTATGCAGTTATAAATTCAGATAGCACAAGACAAGCACGTTGGAAGATAGATCATTTTAAGATGTTATTTCACGGAAAGACAGAAAAATTATCTCCTTTTTTCAAAAGAATAATCACAGAAACACAGAAAAGTTGTCAGTGTAGAATTCATGCTAGTATAACTATACTGTATATTCTACGTAAGCAGTTTCTACCTCTCATGTGCCCTATAAATAAAGGTCACACTGACTTATATCACAATATTCATCGACTCTGATTCTGACCCGTAGTTCGGTGATATTTGATAAGCAGGAATGGGAAAGACTGGTGGAAGAGTCGATCTCAGATCATCCCTTCGAACACTAGCAAGTTCAGTATTTCACGACTTGTCGTCCGCAGTGGCAAGGGCGTTATTTTCTTGTTCAAAACGTTTAGAGCCCTTCCTATGTCAAAAGAGCAGGGGGACATGGGTCTCTGCCCTAGGTTCATTAATGATATGATTTAACAACTACTGAGCTGTAATCCAGTCTTTAGGATCCTGAACACTTGAAGGGCTTCCGACTTTTACCATACAAGCAGAAACCAGCGCCAGCTGTCCGAAACACTTCAGGTCAGTACGGCAAGAACTCGTCATGATGGCGAGCAACGTCTCTGCCCGAGACAGCACACAACTGTCAATCTTGTTTGATCAAACGAATAAGGTTCATGCAAGGTGCTCTCTTCAGAGACCTTAGTCGTTCCTCGCGAGGGTCCATAGATACTTCTCCTTTCGCCGTCTCTAATTCCACCTCTTTTATGACTGCGGCGTTTTGGGAACAACATTCATCGGGTCATCATATGTCTCATCCTCTTCACCTTCAGTCTGTCACAAGAAAGCAAAACGTTTTACTGAGGCGAAGAAAATGGTAAAAAAAAGCAGGTAAAGATAAAGACATTCTTATTCCCACCCATTCTCACTCCAAGGGACAGGAAGAAAGGAAAGAAGTAACGAGGTCGAGAGTGAAGAAGCTAAAGCAGCTGAAGTTTTCGATTGGACATCTACCAGTTAATCAACCTTGAATAGTTGGGCACAATGGTAAAATGGAAGAGTTCGCCGGGTTTCTGGTTCGTGTGTCTGATATGTGAAGTGATGGAGAGAGTTGCAACAGAGATTGTCCAACGTTTGGATGCAAAGAATCACAGAGGTAAAAAAGATAAAGCCGTTTCAGTACTTGACTACTAAACGTGGGAATGCACGTACCAGACGTCATTCGAAGAATCGAAAGGATTTAAAATCCAAGGATAGATTGAAGAAATTGATAAGCAATATTTCGAATAGAGGAGCTAGTTTTGGACAGAGCCCAGTTCTGTTTCAGTCATTTGGTTATTTTGTCCTTGGGTGATAACCTCCAAGGACCTTCTACACCCTCTTTCATAGTTAGTCTCGCCTCTAGGTAACCGATGATGATATTATTGCAGTGCCGGGTTATCAGATTCCTACCTTAATGTAAGACATTCCCCATTGGGGTGATGTGGGGTCACCATGTCCTTCTCCTGCGAAGAAACAATTCCACATTTACTACATTAACCCGAGCTTATGAGAAACACGATGACGAGTAAATACAAAAACTACGTCGAATTTTATTTACTATTCTATTTTTTTTTTTTTTCAGTTTTTTAAAAAGGAGTTGAGTCTATGGCCTTCCACATAACGTTTGGGTGACTAATTTTAAGACATCCTTCTTACATCTTTAGTAAACTTAACATAAACCATCATTCCTTTCTCAACAGGCAATGCTTGTCTGCATGAGATGAAGCACTTATGTATATTAGTCATTCTGAATTTTTGTAATACCCCTATAGGCAGCCCGTGTTTGCTACAAGGCTTATAGAAGAATAAACAACAGAAAAAGGCACAATAAGGCTGAAGGATGAGCAAATAATTTCTTTTGTGTTATTCCCTTAAGCTTTCAAGCCAAGTTAGAATTTTTAGATATCTGAATTGGTCTATTGAGGCTAAAAAGGGGAAAATCCTTGTTTACAATATTTGCCTCATTAGCATAGGCAGTTCAGTTTCTGATGGAGCTACAAATAAATCAGTTCTGAATATTGAAAGGTCATAGTACGATTAACTTTGCCAATGAATATGAGCCTGATGTATTGAATACTTTTTGTGCAACGCGGGTTTAAAAACTCAAAATGTTACAAAGAACGTATGAGCTCATTAGCGCTTTTGCCACCCAGAAATTTTGCAGTTTTTGAAAGACAACATCTCGTTGAATATTACACCCAAAGAGCTAAAACTTTCACCATGTATTAAGTTTTACTAGCTCTTTAGCTGCCTGGAGTCAATTTATATCTAACAAGTTTTCTTGTGTGCGTAAAGTCGTATGCAAATGAGCAAAAATGTAAACAATGACGTCAGTAGAGTGCCCCTAAATTTACATCCGCTTAGAAGATTACGGAAGGTGCACCAGAACGACGAACTATGGGCAAAAGGACAATAAGCGCACTCGCTTCGCTTGGTTTTTTTTGCTAGACTGCAGAAAATTGTCTCTGGGCACTAAAACACAAAGCCAGAGTTTTCAAATTCTTCCGGTTTGAAGAGCGTTTTCCAAAAAGTCCTTTTTCGTGACGTATTAGTGTAGACGGAAGGCCTAACCGGAGGAAAAAAAGCTGCGTTTCCAAATTCCTCCGGCCCAGTGTGGAATATCCCAAAATGGGCTCTCTGAGGTGTGGAAAATTCACAATGTTTTGTTGCAGAGTCATACCTCACTCAATGCAATGTCCGGTTATCGATGCTCTTGTTATATATGTAAAAAATTATGACACCACATGGTATACACTTCGGCTAAACTTTAATTTTCACACGCGTGCCAGTGTCTAGGCGGGTCGTTAAAAGTTGCAGAGATTATTATATGAATGAGAAAATTACTTCACTGTGATTGGCTTAGAGGAAGCCAATTAATCGTTAATTCGTAATTTGCATTGTAGCGCAAATTAACGCGCACGCGATGGCAATTTTCTCAGTCATGAAATAAATGACTAATCGTATGAAAGCTCGAGGAATAAAAAATTTATGCTACACATGACTATGGAAATTATTTCAATTTGCACTCGCCCTAAGGCTCGTGCAATTTTGAGAAAATTTTCAAATACCACTCGTAGCGTAAATCCTTAATTGCACTCGATTCATACGATCACCTATACTAATCTAAATTATTCCACCAATCTATCTTGAATTCTTCCTTCACAACAACGGTCAATTGATTTTTGTTGCTATCTCTCGACATCTTGATCTGCGAATTTCGTCTTTCAAGTCCAGGAAATCTAACGAAATGGTTCGCGCAAATAGTTTTTTTTGGTTAACTGGACAAGCACGAACACTGAATATCAATAAATCCAGTTTTGTGATAGATAACTTAGTCAAGAGTAATACATCATGTACAATTTTCCGAAACAACAAAACAGTTGGAGAGCTGTTCCTCGAAGTTTACAAGAGCGTAATTTCGCTTACTCAAACAGTGCATGATGGATCATGATTGATCATTATAGCCAATGGCCCGGGTTTGTTTGTTTTTTTGTTCACACCTAAAAATAACACTGAAAGAAAGCTTTCAGTCAGTAATATCGAAGGAAAAGTTTGTAACCTAAATTTTCAGCGTTCATGCAAAAAAAATATATATATAAATAAATAAATTGCCCTAATTGCATTTGAAAATTCAAATAAATCGAAATGACATGCAGGTTTTCTTGCCTTTGTGCCCAATAGCTAAAAAGTTTGTTTCGGCGTGAACAGTTTTGCAAAGATATGAAAATAATGTGAATTCAAGAATCATATCTTTGAACAACAAGTCCTTCAGCCATGCATGTAATTTTGAGTCTTAATAGGCTAAATGAATTCTACAGTTTTCATCTCATTTTCCAGCTTGCTGCTTAAAATAATAAAGTCACCAAACGTAACGGGAAGAGCGATTCCAACGACAGCATTCATAATTAACAGATAAGAAAACGCCTGAAAGGCTTGCGTGGAGAATAACTGCGTCATGGCTAAGCCAATACACATTAAAAACAAAGCTACAAATAGCACGGTTCCCTTATTGTTCCTACAACGGGTTAGCAAAGATGTTCTCGGCATCGGATGGTTAGGAGCGATGCGGTCGAGATCCAAACTCGGCACGCTCGATCCACAGGCCACAAGTAGTAGAACAATGATGGTTACCACTACGATCACGCTGATGTTCATCACATAAAATGCTAACTGCTGATCAAAACAAATGTAGCATCGTAAAATTACAGCAACAGAGAATCCCAGTGCAAGAACAGCCGTTCTGAAAAGTGTACACGTGGAAAATGGCTCTCGGCTTTGATCCACCGACGCCAGGGTATTGCGAGATTCCATCGCTAAAATTGCCATCAAATTTCCACCCACGAAAAATGTCACGACGGTCGACACTAGCACGTAGACCACACTGCAATATTCTACTCGTTGCACATCGAGTTTCCTCCAAGCGTCCACTGTGTTCATGGCAAGGACCGTGACATGGTAGACAGTCTGACAAATCACCACGGGCCAGATGTTCTGGAGAAATGTGTACTTCGTTTTGTTTTTCAAACACGACAACAGCATTCGTGAGTTGAAGAAGACTCCCACCAAACCAACACCTGTTATTAATGGGACGTAACTCGAGGCCATACTAAACAGACCTTTCGCTCGCTCTCTTACGTAAGTAAAGGTCTGCTAAACTTGCTTTCCTCAAGTGTTTGTTCAACTTTTTTTAAATTTTCACCAGACGATTCAACTCGAAAAACTGGATTTGCTCACAGTCGTGCTATCGTTTACCAAACTTACAAATCTTTAAGTGTTACGAGCTTGGATACGATTACAACGCTGACTTAGCGCTCGTAATGATATTTCCCACTAGTTCTCACCTGTATTGGTTCCGTTTGAAACAATTGCATAAGGACTGAAACAAAACAAATAATAACAGGAGTTCAGTCATATGTACCGGTAACTTAGCGACGCATTGAATCCGAGTGTGTTTTGTTAAAAAGCACAAAAACTGACGACTGCCGTACGTAAACGAACTTTAAAAGTAAATAAATAAGTTTAAAATACAATTCAGTTTCTGCCGCATACAGTAAATAATAGGTACCAGAGAATGATTGAACATTGCGTGTTGCTAATGAGTCACCGATATTGGTTACATAAATAGGGATAAAGAATGTGGATTATTTTACTATCGTTCATAAAATAAGGAATGAGAAAACAACCTCTGGTTGATGCACTGATATTTGCCAGAGGAAGTTATCTGTTCCGAGAGCTCGAAAACTGTGAGCTTCGTGGAACAGATAACGTCCCAGAACAAATATCCGTGCATAATTTTCTAAGACCGCCGACTATTGGCTGTTGCATTCATTATCTGTCAGATCTTATCACGCCAGACCTCCCTTTGGGAATAAATAGCGTGACTGTGGTTCGTATTCAAAGACACGCAAATGTCCAGTAATCTAACATGTGCATCTGTTGGGTTCGATTGGCGATCAATGCAGTAGTCAGCTGGATCTGTTCCGATCACAGGCGGCCCAAGCTCTCAATGTTATCCTTTTGTTTTTCCTTTTTATGCGAACGTTCAGGCTAACGTGACATATGGCATGTACTATTACATAACGACCGAATTTGACCACGCGAAACAT
>Ga0126338_10000933_pt1 | contig 17649 bp, 8 predicted proteins | sample OrbCmetagenome_2_FD_92529 | JGI IMG/M metagenome (GOLD analysis project Ga0126338, IMG submission 92529) | Coral microbial communities from Petempiche,Puerto Morelos, Mexico - Orbicella C C metagenome | ecosystem: Host-associated > Invertebrates > Cnidaria > Coral | place: Petempiche,Puerto... | reverse complement strand
GAAGCTGATTTACCCTTGCTTGTGTAAAGCGAGGGAATATATTTGATGAGAACTGTGACGGAGTTTAATATTTCTGTAATTGTTGTGACTAAGATGATATCTTATAAGTTTCTTTGTTGTGTTTTGCTCAGGATGCATGACAGATCTGCCGATGGTGTTTTTCATTTAGCGACTTTAGCTTTACTTAAGACTCGGCAAACTTTGATTGTTTTTCACTAGTGCCCGCCAAGGTTACCGACTGGTGAGTCAAAAACGACTCCTATGTAAATTTTATTAAGGAAAAATCTCTAAACTTTTAGCTACTTACTTTCTCTTACTGTTTTAAATCGGTTTTCGTCGTTGCAATGCGCTTGAATTTTCAGAGCTGGGCTCTTCCTAATTTGCATAATCCGTAATCAGCCCGTGGGCATTACGGCTGCATAATGACCGTTCAGATCTCGCTCTTAGTCAATCAGAGCGCGCGTTATATCGGCCACAAGCCAAAGCCATACAATAATGTCGTGTATTGTAAGTAGGTTAAGTATTGTGTCGTGTTGTAAGTAGAGTAAAGCAATGTAAGTAATTATGTGCTTAGCAATAAAAAAAAAAAATAATAATAATAATAATAATAATAATAATAATAATAATAATAATAATAATAATAATCCCCGCTGAGTCTCGAGAGAAAAACAGTCTGCCAACAGTCTAATTATACTTTAGTACTTTCATTACCAGGTGTAGTAGTGGGAGTACTTGGTGGAGCAGTAGACGGTGCAGTAGTTGGTGGAGAAGTCGGTTCAGCATTGCATTCATCAGTATGGCAACAATCCACGTTACATGACTCAACATCACCGGTTTCATTAAGATTGCTACATACGAACTCCGACGAGCAAAGAATTGGCGGTAAACACACTTTGATTTTAACTTCAGTCATAATTTCATTTTCATTTCTAAGTGTCGTCACGGTAGAACAGTTGAAACCTGACTCGCAAGTTACCAGTTCCTCTTCATTGGCGCAATCTTCTACGCAAATGAAGCATCTCAGGCGGGGTGGTGTGCCGCTGCCGCCATCTGTGGAAACAAATTGTTTCAATATCGTTATGGCGGTGGGTTAAAGATGATTTCCAGTCCGTACTTCACACACTCGAGAGTTTGTTTACGTTTTTTGTCTTGTTCCATGTACGACATTACAAAATGTAAACATTGCATGAAGTAATTAAATTCAAAGTTTCATGTCAACAACCATTATGGATACGAAGCTTTATGCTTCGTTCTTTCTCATCAGATCACTTGATGAAACAGCTTCTCAGCTGTAAAAATCAATGAAGCTGTTGGAAAAAGAATTTGAAAGGCCTCAAAGATAAGGAATGTGGTTCGTAACGAATAACATCGATTCGCATTTCATCGAGTGAGACATATATTGTTTATAAACATTAGGGTGCTGAGACTGCGCAGTACGGACTGGAAATCATCTTTTCACACAGTGTAATGAGATTTTTAAAAAATTAAAAGGAAAACAGCTACATGTACCATTGTTTATGGGAAGATGATTTTCCTGTCACAGACAGTAGTTCAACCTTCTGGTTACTAGTCCGCATGCGTATACTTCTTAGCCACATCAGACTATAAGGCCATGGCGCTGGTTATTTAACGGGGGGACGCTAATCCATTCATATGAAGAAGGTATAGATGTATAATAATAACAATAATAATAATAATAATGATGATGATGATGATGATTATTATTATTATCATTATTAGTAAAGGTTTTTTAAAACAATTTGAAGTAAAAACTAACGGTAAAAGGGCGCGACTCTCCGTCATCGCATTATCAAGCTTAAAAGTGAAGAAAAAATTTTGCATAAGTTAAATATAAAACGAAGAAGTAAAAGTATGTAAAGTATGAAAATATAAAAAAGGGTGTTAAGAACAATAAAATGCATGCAAGAATAACATAATTAAAAATCAAGCAACATCTGAAACCGCGCGAAGTCAAGCCGTCTATTGCTTAACCAACAATCCCTTGCAAATATCAATTTAAATGTGACCTGTGTGATGCAGGTTATGTTGGTTACACGCGGCGGCATTTGCATCAACGCGTAGACGTGCGCAAGAATGCGTCTTCCTCCATTGGAAAACATTTTCTTATGAAACATTCTTATGTGCCCAAGGATCTTACCAAGAATTTATATAATTACCATCTTAAAAAAGTGCAAGAACTAGTTTGACTCTCTCATTTTTAATTATGTTATTCTTGCATGCATTGTGTTGTTCTTAACACCCTTTTTTACATTTTCAGACTTAATGTACTTTTACTTTTTCGTTTTAGTTTTATACTTATGCAATTTTTTTTTCTCTTTTAAGCTTGATAATGACCGAAGTTCGGTCGAAACGTCGCTAACTTTAACCGTTAGTTTTTACTTCAAATTGTTTTAATAATAATAATAATAATAATAATAATAATAATAAGTATGTTTACTCTTCGTTACTGATACTTATTAGAAACAGAAAAAGAACATTTGTGGAGACAGTGTGACCGAGCTTGATACTGCTATATCGGCTGGTCTGACTCCAAAGTGCCAGCTGATATTATTAACCACGTTACGTTCATACGACTCTTAATTTACCTTGACCCTGAAAAGTTTGTATTAGGGAATGGTCAATGAAAAAGAACTATTTATAAGTCGGCACACTTTACAGTATCCGGCTGGTAATTTTAAAAAGGCCAGCGCCCCGGCTAATGTATCATGTTGTTATGTGTAATCATTTGAAAATGAAAACCAAGCAATTAAAAAAATAACGACAAAAGTGGTGAAAGCAAAGATACTGATAGATGACAAATGTGGACCAGATTGCATCTTACGTTGCTTTTAAATTTTTATACTTTTTTAACATTGTACATACGTTTTTATTTTAGTTTCTTGAATTTTAATGTTATTATAACGTATACCTGTAGTATTTCACCTCAGTGTCCCCAATTAGCTTCCTTAGCTAAAGTTGTAAGACACTTCAAAATAAATATAAATATACATTTATATAGCGCCATTTTCCACTAATTGTCCATGGCGCTTTAATAAAGTTTACTATTATTATTTATCAAATTTCAACCAAAAAATAATGACTTAAAGATTCAAATTTCGCCAATTGATTTTGTGACAAGCGGTCATTCAACCGAGGTTTTTGAACATAATCCACTTCCACCCTCTCCTGTATTTATTTGGCGGCATATGCGGGAAGTAAGAACGACCCGGCTTACTTTCGATAGTCCCCTATCTGTACCATTGTCCTGTCTAAGTGAACAGTAACCTACTTGGGTTGAAGCCGTCGAGAATTTCAAGTGAAAAGCTAGTTGTCAACATTTAAATTAATTAACTGCATCAAGATGATGCTATTGAGACTCTGATATATAGGTCCGTATAAGCAACACGTATAAGATCTCTAGGTGAAATTGACAGTTTTAAAAAATGGACTTGGCAGAACTGACAGACGACAAATCTGGAACAGATTGTATCTTATGTAGCTTTTAAAATTTTATCAAGTGTATATATGCTTTAATTCTAGTTTCTTTAATTTATAATGGATTTTTAATGTTATTTTAATGAAAATTTGTGGTATTTCATTACAACGTCCCCAATTAGCTTCCGGAGCTAAAGTTTTAAGACACTTTAATAAAGTTTATTGTTATTATTATTATTCATTATTATTATTATTATTATTATTATTATTATTATTCCTAAGCTTCTTTTGAAGCCAAGACCCCTACCTTCGTCTTGCAGCTCTAGCAAACGTTTCGTGTTGCTGAGATCCTGGATTTCGTCCAACCAATTAGGAAAGGGCAATGAATGAGCGGTCGCTATGCATATTACCACCACCTAAGCGAATATAAATTAAATGTGATCAGGGAAACGTGCAAGCACTTCGTTGCCTTATTACTTGCACCAATATATAATTCATAAAAAATACGTTTTCATTAAACTCAGTTAAGCTCAAAGCATACATTTATTCTTTAACTGAGCAAGCTTTAAGTGGTATTACAGTAACTGCAGTATTTGGGCGGCAATGAAAATTTGAAATTAAATTCGAGTTGAGCGGCCGGTAATTATAACTACTTGAAGTTAATTATGAAAATATGTTTTCAAAGAGAGGCGATTTCATTTCAGAGACATATCTGACTTTCAAATCACGTGCTTGCTTCGTACTGCATATGGTTAAGAAAAATGTTAACCGGCCTTTGATGAGAAGAAGACAGCCTAACCTTAGCGAGATGTTTATCAATTAGGAAAGATTTTTAAAACCGTGGTATTAAATTAATTTTGCTCAAAGGTGAGAGTTTAGGTGAAGTTCATAGCTGCAAGCTGAAAAGGCCAGAGCATTAAAAGCCAAAGCGAGGTACTCTTAGATTATGCGGTGGACTCATATGATTGTGAAGTAAATACTCAGTGCATGCACACAAAAGCAAACAATTTTAAATATAACTCTGACACGTAAATGAAGAATTTAATTTTGTACAATTTTCACTTGTCCATCAACCGTGTTGTTTTTTTCCTTTACACCTTCCCAGTAGATCATTATCAACTGCTGTAAATTACTTAATATACAAGACAGTCAATTCGAGAAAACGTTTCTTGGCTGGTATTAGTTACAAATATATTTGAGCTTATTAGATAGCAGGTTCTCGGGTTGACGATCGATCATCATTGATGTTCATGTTGTTTTACGTTCAGTGTTATCCCATTATAAATATGGTCACACAAAACTTACATGAACACTGCTGCTAATGGTTATCGGGAGGGTGTCATTGATAATATCCTATATACAGAGTAGCGCTGGATAAGTTCCACTAAAAATAAACTTAGACTTTGTTTATTTTTCTTAATGTGTGCATCATGATTTGTAAAAAGGTTCGGTTGCATTTTGATGATATTATGTCCCAACGTTAAATGTGAAGCTATGTCCAAACATTATCAACGAAAACAAGAGTTTCAAACCTTCTGTCAACGGCAACAATACAAATTAAATCGCTTACCGTTAAAGACAGCCAATCTATCTTCATTTTCACTTGATTCCTTCGTTACCACATGTTTTCTACGACTCCGTGGATGCTTGTTGATCCTTGTCGCTTTTATATTGCTTTGATCATCCGGATTCAGGCTTTACCTCAATATAGAACCTCTTCGAGCCAATAGGGCGACCTGTAATTGATCGAGACGGTTTGTCTGTCATGATAATCGTATTGCCTTCCTCTTAATATAGTCTCCACTGCGGCACTTCCGTCAACTAATATTAGTCAAAGAAAACAACGGATCACGTTTTGTTTTGTGTACTTACCCTAAAGCATTTCTGTTGCTTTTAAATGAATAAAACACGTATTTTATAAATTAGTTTTTACCACGAACAAAATTACTGGTTAGATGTTAGTAGTAACATTAGTTACAGCAATAGATCTGCATTCGTTACCATGGTCATTTTATATTGTACTTTGGACAGTAAACTGTTAGATTCCTTTAGAAGTATTTCAAACGTAACATGCAGCGAGCCCAGCCAGAAAGAAAAACCGTTATCTTAGATTTCATTTGATATCTCCTCTCGTCCAATATGCGAGTGTTGGAAATTTTAACTTAATTTATTTGTTTCAAGAAGTCTACTACCAGGTCAAACAAAATTGATTTTGCAAACACGAGTAACTCTCAAAGGATGAAATTTCTTCGAGATTCAGTCGAAGATAAAACTCCTGATATATCCACTGGCATAATGGAAAGATAAACTACCCCGCTACTCGATGGACAACGGGCAAAAAGTCAACAACAACGGTAACCTGGAAAGTTTAAGTTTTCACAGTCACGAATAAAACAAAATCAAAAACCATTCAGTGGATAAAGTCAAAAAAATGTTATGTTATAGAAGTTAAATAAAGTAGACACTTCGCTAAGTTTTAGGTTTGTGCGTTATCCCAAACTTCAGATATTCGTCAAAATGTTTTGCACAAATTTCAAACGTCCAGTGGGAGGACCTAGCTCCGTAATACACCAATATGGCGGCAGGAAAATAGTGTAAAATCTGAAAGTCACTTTGGTTATCTGGGCCATTGATTTCTGTGGTGCACAAACATACATCCACATAAACACATTTGCTACTACTTTTACTTCACAAATGGCTAAAAATTACGAGATAAATATAGTGTTTTCGACAAACGTGATCGTATGTTTTCGGTCACGCGCCGCCATAACCCTGAAATTCAAAATGCGCTGGTTTCCAAACGAAGGACGCTGTTGAACGAAAAGGTGTAAGCAGATCTACATTTAGTGCCTCTTATTCGTGCTGGGGATAAAAACTGTTTGTGTCCTTAGTTTTGGGTTTAGTATTTGATGTCACCACGTAAAAACGATCTATTAGCAAAATTGTGTAACGGTGATGAAATTGAAGTTACTCTGCGAAAGCGAATCTATCAACTGTATATTTTCAGTTTTAGTTGCTGGAATAAATTTCTCAAGTTGTAAATACTCTCTAATATTGGAAGTTTTTTCAAAGCACCAATACCGTTATTTCTCACCTGATTCCGTTAGGGGGCTACTCTTAGCACAAACAATTGACAACGTGACTTTTCCACCAATTCCAGCAATAACAAAAACAACAACAACAACAAAACTATATTCCTTTTTCAATAATTTACATGAATTTTAGGTTAATGAGTTGTGTTACATCTACACTTTATTATTAGAAATAATTAAGTTAGAAACTTAAATATAATGACAGATAAACCTGCAGGTAGTCTAGGCTAATCTAGGCGTGCTACATCTATATTTATATTATGCCATTAACATGCAATAAGCTTATTATCCAACTATTTGGACAAAGATTTATGAAAATTTTATTACAAGCGTTATAACCAGAGATAAGCTAAGCGATGGGTTGAAATTAATCAGGCTCTAACTTTAAGAATTTGAGTCAGGGTGTTGACATTGAAGAACGCAGTTCAGTGAGTCGTTTTATCAGAAACAGCGCGTGACTTAGATTGCTGAGAATTGTTCAAAAGAAACTCAAGAAAGGTCGCAGTCATAGCGTACCATAAATTCCGATAATGCGCTTATCTTTCAGAAACCTTCTTTTCAAAAGGTTTTTTGGGTGCGTTAAGGGTGCGTTTCTTTAGGAAAAGCCAAGATTAGATTCTTAAATCCGAGAACGGATTTTGCGTTTCATTACTAAACTGATTGATCCAAGATAACTCGGATGATTGTCCATCAAAGGAACCGAAGAATCCTTGCCCAGAGTGGATTTTTCGGTTCCTTTGATGCACCATAATCCGAGTGATCTTGGATTAAGCTGTTTAGTAAAGAAACGCAAAATCCGTTTTTGGATTTGAGAATCCACTCTTAGACTTTCCCAAAGAAACGCACCCTAAGTTTCGAGGGAGTTTAATATCATCAGAAGGAATTTGAGTGACAAGAATGTTTGGGGTTATATTGGCAAGGGGTGTTGAAAATTTTTGTTGCAGACAAGAAGTATATATCCGCATGGTAAAACGTAAACTCTGTTCGATATTCTAGTTTCGATAATTTTTGTTTCTACGTTTCTAAGCATAAAGTAACATAAATAAAAACCGAAAATATGAAACAAGCTTTATGACAAGGGGCCTATTATAAATATTGCCTGTAGGGGGTGGGGAAGCTTACTATCGCTGGGACTCTTTTGCGCCTTAGGAGATTTGGGGGATTATTGTCGGGGTCTGGGGATATTTGTTGTCAAAACGTTTTTTCCTTATTGATGATCTTCCCTCAAACGGTTGTAACTTTATATTTGCTGTCGATTCTGATCAATTTATTTACAGTTCAATCTTTTCTTGCGCTGATACTCCATCTTCATGCTTCTCAACGTTGCAGAGACACTCTGTTGGACAAAATACGTTCACGCACTAAGCAGGTATTTATTGACGTTTTCTCCGGCAATATCCGTCTAGAACTTCTTTTGAAGTGATTTATAGTTCACACAGGAATTTTAGAGTAAAGAACTGTGATCCTTTCAGTTTTGAAACAATCTTAGGACATACATTTTCAGCTTGAAAGTATTTTAGTGTGTAATTATGCTAAAACATTCTTTGCAGAATTTAACGTACGTCCAAACAAAAGTCGACTCAAAGGAAGCAACCAGTATTGTCTTAGAAGCACTGAACAGGTAAAAATCGGGCATGTTGCTTCGTACGTCAAAAGAGTACGAAATATGGTATAAGAAAGCATTTAATTTCAGCAAAGAACGTTCGCTTTTTTGTGAAATTAAAAAGACTTATAACCTACTGTCCAAGGTTTCCATACTGAAACGTGAATAGTGACGCCCAGTTGTTGTTGTTTTTTTTATGTAGAATCGCATATATATTGTACAAGATGATTTTAAGATCCAAAACTCAATGTTATCTCGAATCGTCGATTTATCAGTTAAGACCGACTTCATGAGTCAAAATGTCTCCTGAACAATATACACGGCTATGTTTGCGACACGATTGAACAATAATTATGTATCCTTAACATGATCAGGTTATGTTCCATTTCACGGATGATGCTGTTTAGATCTAGAAATTAACTGGTGATTTTTTTTGTGATCCCATTGTGCGAGTTATATCTTTGAAACTTACATGCACATGTACATGTAACTCTAGTACAATTGACACCTAGGTTCTTTTCTTTAGTAAAAATATGAAATTGTGTATGTTGTATTTGCAAATTTTCAACACACCAAATTGTCTTCTTTTCAAAATCTCACCCTCGTGTTTATTCTTAAAATATTCTTAAAATTTCGGAAATTTCAGTCTTGATACTCTTATAAAATATATTCTTATAAAAAATATGACACGTCTAGATACGCGGCGTTGAAATCTAGAAACCCCTCATATATCAATCATATTTCTTGCCATTACCAAAAATCTTTCACCTGCTAAAATATTAAACGTTTCATTTACTCAGTTTTAAAATGCCTTCGAGCATCGGTTTATGGCTATGATATCTTGTCTCCTTTGGCTCTACCGATACTAACTGTGATCCAACGACTATCTTTGATCCCCTGATTCCTGTCCAAACCTTAGGCAAACGTATTGATATGCTTCGGAGGCTACATAGTCAGTAGAGCTATAACATTTTAACATAGAACTGAGTGTACTCCGTGAGTTTATTTTAAGATAAAAGTAAAAGTAAACGTTTCGATTTTAGAAATGAGAGTTATTCGTTCTGCGTTATTCTGAATAATTAAAAGTGGAGTAGCAATCTTTGTATTCAATGTTGTTTGGTAGCTACTTCCTGACCTCATTGCATTCAGTGATTTTTTTAACAATTAGTCACGCATTAATTCTTCACTCTGTACAACAGTAAGCAGGTGAAAGGTGACACTAAACAAAAGGAGTATTAATTAGGACGTGGTGGTTACTAAAACAAGGAATGATTTAAAATGACATGAAATGACTTACAATGACCTGAAATGATCGAACACGATTGAGAATAATCTTGACTGATGTCTAAAATGACCAAGAATAACGTTTAATTAAGCCTGCCTAAAAGATCTAAGATAGTAATTGGCAACAGTACAATGACCTGAAGAAATCTGAAGTGGCCTACTAAGTGAAACCATCCTCATTTGGGAAGATTTCAGATATCAGACAAGGTTATTTTCGATCATTCGTGGTCATTTTAGGTCATTTTAGGTCATTTTAAGTCATTTCAGGTCATTCAGTTCAGAATTCAGTCAAGCTTATTTTGGGTCATTGTAAATCATTTAATTTTAGTTAATTTCAAATCATGTTTGGCCATTTCGTGTTTAGCCGAACTACGCTTTATGGAGTGGTCTACTGGAAAGTGAAGCACAGTTGAAGCAAATTTTAAAACCTGTGGTCTTGAGTGATAGTACCTCGACCCAGCGAATGACTTATTCTCTAAACTTTCGGTTTTCAATTATCATTTGTTTGGGTTGGGTATCACATTATTTAAAGGGACATACAAGTTACACAGTATAAGTTATATTTGACAATTCTTATATCCCTCGAACTGCGAAGCATGAAGCAAGTGACGTTTGATCCACCTAAGTACAACGTCCCTTTACAAGCTATAAAACATTAAAAATAATCATCCTTCTTTTGACAGTGCATGTTTTTTTCCTGAATTTTTAAAAACGTTATAATTTAAATTACCAAAATTTAACATTTTAGGATTGTTGTCACCGTTGTGTTAGTGATTTATGGATGACGCTTTGGAAAAGATGTCTGCTGTATTGACAAAATGACTTACCATGTTAAATGAGGTTATTACCTCATGTTTTTTTTTTTTTCGTCAAAAGAAACATTTCTGAACTGGCCTCCTCTAGGCTCTCAGTCAGTGTGGTCGATCAAAAAGCGGGTGGGCGACGAGCGAGTCTGGGAGAGAGACAGAGACCCCGACTGATTCTTTGATCGTCTCTACTGACCGGGAGCCTGGAACAGGTTATTTGTGAACATACTATATACCACTTAAGCATCGTGATCCTTGCTTGAATATTGCTGAGTTACAGATCGGGGGGGAAGGGGACAGATTCCTCCCCCTCCCCCTCCTTACGCGATTGTAGAAGACTGAAAACTCCCAGTCTGAAAAAGGTCTTTTTTTTGCAAATTTGTAGCTCATAAAAAAATTAACAGGTATTCAACGCGCGATGTGATGTCTACCTGACATCAATGTTAGGGATATGATCTGTTCTTAGAAAAGTCATCTGTTGTGCTAAAATAATCATTCTGTTCAGGTGTATTCAGTGGTTTTTGCTACATGCTTTCACTCAGCCTTTCACCTTTCTACACCACTCCTCCAGCATTTACCCCCCCCCCCTCCCCCTTGGCGTTCTGTCCCTCTCCTCCTTCTTCGGCATGGGCAAAAAAACCGCCTTTCTACTACCCCTTCGTTAGCTCCCGGTACTACGATTATCAGTTTGGTCACCAGGTTTTAACGTGAAAATCGTGTTGTTGTCATGGGCAACTGGCTCCGTTTCCAGTGGCAACTTGTCGGCCTTTGACGTCATTAGCAGCAAAGAGTGCGAAATTGTAAGCTACGCGACAGACGACGCACGGCTGTTGATATTGTTACCAATGGAAACGAGGTACGTTGCCCGTGGCAATACCGTAATTTTAAGGCCGAAACTTCGTCACCAAACTTCCGTCGTGCCTTATTCAACTGATACTCGTAGTAAGGACAATTACCCCGCGAAGATTAATGATCAAGCGAACGAGCGAACGAACGATCAAGTGAACGAGAGAATGTTTCTGTCGTGCACTGTATAGAGCGATCGTTAATGACATCATTGTTTATATATATTTTTCCCCGTTAGCATACAACTTTACCCAGAGAAGGCTTCATGCCAGGTATATAGGATTTGACTCCAAACATTTAGAGGGTTTCTGAAACTTAATAATTAATGAATTGTTTGGCTCTTTGGGTGTAATATTGAAGGAGAAACTGGCTTTCAAACAATGCAGGATTTCTGTCATTGTGGCGAAAGCCCTAATGAGAAAATACGTTTTGTGAAAAATTTTGAGATTTTAAACTCGCGTCGCACAAAGAGTATTCAATGACTTGGGCTCAAATTTCTTGGAAAAATAATCGTGCTTTTCAATAATCAAAGCTGATATTTTTGAGGTTTGATCAGAAACAATGTTGCTTCTGCTGACGAGGCCAATGTAAAACAAAGATTTTCTTATTAAGCCATAAAAATTGGTGTTTCGCCTATGATACTGGTTGCTCCTTCACGCCGCATTGAAGTATTCAAGAATAAATTAAAACCAATTTAATTGAAGTGCTGGAAATTCAGTTTAAGTAGTGTTGCCTCCAGCATTAACGGATAGCTCCTATTAACTACCTTTAACCTGCCTCAGTTGCAAAATGGATCGACATTTAACAAACATGTTCATGAACCGAATAAGCAAATGAGAACTAACATAGATATCTTGTGTTTTTACTGAGAAAGCATTTTCGTAATGAAAATCGGATTTGATTATTTTCGGTGTAGCTTCTTTAGTTTATTATAACTGTTTACACAACTTAATTTAGACTTGGAGTGCTAGATACTAGCAGTAAAAACAACGCCTTTGTCGAGCTGCCAGAGGCAAAAACAAAAAGTGCTGATGGATGCTAATAAAAACTCTGCCCTAGGGAACGATTCCTTTTCGGTTAAAAGGATATAAGAGTTAAAATTAAAGAAAAAAATCACAGTAGCAAACTGACGGCGAACGACTAACACAGGTAAGCAAATCATCACTTGTTGGTATGTTTTGTTATAAATACTACTCAACATTAAGATTTAAGATACCATTTCTTAAAACCTGGTTCACACCAAAAAGCTGTTATTTTCTCATAAGGTAATCGTTCATTTGACATTGTAAGAGGTTCAACGCGGTGGTTTTCCAATGATTAATATCTTTTCGTTCGGTAAGCTACCTTACTCGAAAATATTGTAAAAAGACTTCATTTCACTGTACACATCCAGAACGAACCTCATCTTTCGCGAGTGACAGTTAACGTACCGTTATGCTCTGAAACGGTTAATTTGTTTTTGCTCTTGTCTGGATCAAACGATATGGTACTATCAAAAACAAGTAATGTTTCTGGAGCAGTTTTACAGCAAGAAAGGTCAAAATCAAAAAGTGTTTCTGGTTTTTGGGTATGATGACTGCAGTTTTTTTAAAGAGTATTGTGGGAGTTTCGCATGCATAACGAAAGATCGATACAAAGGCACAAAAGTGATATCTCTGTGAGAATAGCTTCAATTGGCGTTTCAGCTGTCACGTTCTCAATTCTATATTCGATGTACTAATGTCTTAGTGAAATGACGAGCACGCGACATGTTGCCTGATAAATACTCATTAACTCATTTCTTGGTAGAAAAATTCAATAATACCAAATACATCAAAGACTGACAGCGGAGGCTTTTAGCTTACGATTCCAATAGAAACTGGTAGGGTCTCCCATTTGCAGTTTATAACAAAGATTGCTCTTGAGATAAACATAACAAGCAATTTAAAAGCCTCGGGATCTTTTAAATTTTAACTAGCGTCGGAATAATTAGAGTGTGGATTAATCGCAGGCTTTTAACAAAGGTAAAATAGCTGACAAAAAAAAAAATGTTGTTTAGATATTGGCCTGCATATCTGCCGTTATTGATGGACTTAGGGTTGCTGAAAATTACCAGACTAGGGCTTGCGATCGTGTCAGTTTATATGACACGTTGGGCATTTGTCCTCGCAATTTTATCCTTTGGCCATTAAAAAATATATGCGCACACGTTCTAGAAACTCGAACATTCTAGCGGATGGAAATGAAATTTAATAGTGACAATGTTTAACATTGTCAATATGTACTTCCAAGTTTTATGACACAAAGCTACTTGCCATGTGCTCCAGCAAAGCAAATCAACGGGAGCTATCTCAGTCAGATTCCTGTTTCCGTTTTTCTAGAGCGTTCTGTCCGCAGAGGTCTTGCTTTCCGCTATTTGAATAACCTGTCTTTTTATTTGTCGGCGGATATGTAAATTCAGGCACAGACCCAAAAATTAATATGTAATGACCGACTTCCATTGAAAAATAATAAGTGTTTGGAAAGGTTTCAGATGCAACTGGCATTTTCTTCCCCACAAACCACGTCACGTAACACTCCGCTTTAAAGTTGTACCAAACCGTTCTGCGGGCGCTTATTCCAGATTTCTGTTCTCTCTGGTAAGAAAATTAATCATTCTGTTCTCTAAATTTATTTAAGGGAATGAAAACCTTGATGATTCTAGTATTCTGAAAAATTGATAGTTGTAGCCAAGTTTGTGGGTCCGGCGTAGTTTTGGATGCGATGCGACGTTTCGGAGAGGAACGCAAACAGATCACGGTTGGAAGTTGCGCGTTAAGTTGCAGAAAAATTACGTTTGAAGTGATCCTCGTTTAAGTTTTGAAACTGAGCCTCATTAAGCGACAAAATACATACTCTTTTTAAGAGAATTACTCGTATGCCAACGTAGGTAGGGTAGTTTTATCTGGTCCATCCGTAATTAAGTTCTGAATCAGTAGGAGACTGAGCGTTAGTAAACAACAGAATTTGAACTGTTCTTTTAGTTCTTGTTTTATCAGTTTGTATTGCGTGGGATCATTAGAATTCATAACATAACATAACATTTGCTAACATGACGTTTAGCAAAGAAAATTTTGTAACGCTGAAATGCGAAATATTGTAAAAGTGTGTCAATCAACAGCCATTGTATTGAGATTGACGGTTAGTCCATCAAGTAAGCATATAAAGGGTATGCAAAGCATCCAAACTGAATTTTTCTCACTTAATGAGAATGCTGTGTATTTGTTTCGCTGTCCGTTTTTTGGATATCGATTGCTTGGCGGCAGAATTGTTAGCGCGTTTGGATTATAAATGTTTCAATTAAGAATCGTTTTAAATTCGGTACGGCCTGGTACCCTCATTTAAGAAAATAAAGTTTTCTGCCGCAAACTTTGAAAATAGAATTTCCTCTGGAGAAAACCCTGGTTATCAAAATTCAACAGGGAATGCATACAAATAAATCGGCGGGAACGTTTATTCAATGACCAAAATTGAATTAATTGGGAACACAAAACTGCTATTCATCTTGCGACGTCAGCTAAAAACAATGCTAGTCTCTAATCGAAGAAGCATAAAGTAGGCAATACCGACAAAAGTCTAAAGATATTACAATTTTTTCAAGTCATGACTGTACCATTATTAACATAACTATTTATCCCGCGCGATGGACAAAACAAAATCTTTAGAAAATCTTCTTTTCTGGTGCACTTCGTTAGGAGACAAACCATTCTCTTGTAATACATTTTTGAAAGATATCTCTCGTTTCCCTAGAGTGCGTTTTTAAATAATTTTAATCTGTTTCATATTAAATGAGAGGGAATTGCAGTTGGCGGTATATGAGAACGAAGTTTAACCTCTGACTATGTAAAATAATTTTTGCGGTATTTTTTTAAAAGGCCCGTTTTGAATAATCTCCAAGAAAAAAAAATGCAAATTAATTCAAAGTAGTAACCTCTAGCGATCTTGAGGCGAGAATGCATTTGCTCATTAAAAAAAGAAATACTGCAACAAGATTCAATTAGAATTCTGAAATTAAAGTTAATGCGGTCAAAAGCCTCCCTGACGAACACTTATTTTGTCACTTATTTTACGCAGGACCCATGTTGATAGCAGTTTTTATAACTAAAATGGTCATCTTGCATAAATATGTTTTATATTATTACATCATAACACTTCTAGACTGAGCGATCGCCTCCAGAAAGCAACCATTTAAAAACTAAATTATCGGCCAACTCACAATACGGAGAACCTATCGTTGCGACAACCTCCTGAAATTGAGTGGGACCACTTTGATGGGTTGATGGTTAAGAATTTGCTAAAATCTATCCAAATTAAATTACTACTTCTTTTTGAGAGAAAGTGTTTTGGGGATCATAGATACTTTTGCCGAGGAATAATGATTAAAGACTTCCCCTCGTAATCGACACCTTGCTGTGATTATTTCGAAGCGACCACACAGGCCTCACACTTTATCAAAGTTTCGACAGTACTGACGGATACAATGGATAATTCTATATCGCTAGCAGATTCTTCCACGGTTTTAAATGAAACTATAGTAATGCAAGTATAAATGTATATCTGCTTACTTACAGTGCTAAATATGAAGTTACACCATATATGTGTTCCTGTCTGGCTTTTTAATGAGCTTCTTCTTCTCTCAGCTGACTCAGAATCAATACTTTGGTCACGTTTTGAGCTACTGATTTAAACAGTTGGTCTGGCACAGCGTCTAGTTAACTGTGTGTCTCTCTTCCTGAATGTGTCAGAAAATAATACGAGAATACAAGTCAATATATGAAATATCATACCTATGAAATTTTACCACATAATCGGGTCCCAGATTTGGTACATCGTGGCTCTTCTATCATGTGTCTAGTTCATATTCTTCAACCTCTACTGGTATATTACGAACTCACAACTTGACCAGCTCCCAGCTGGCTTGATAGCTCTGTTGGTAGAGCACTGTATCGGTATCGCAGAGGTCATGGGTTTGAATCCCGTTCAGGCCTGAATTTTTTTCAGGCTTTAATTCACAACTGCTCAATTTGCGTATAAATGTGATGATCAATCATGTCTTCATATCTTTCTCCGCGATTCAAATATATGATATTTCATATATTCACTTGTATTTTCCAGATAGAGGTAACAATGGCAACGAATAACACATCATTGGCCAGACCAACAGAGTCCATACTTCATATTAACAAAGAGGAAGGATATTTCTGGTGTTCTCTGTTTATTCTTGAGGCGATCATCATCGTTGTACTCAATATGCTTACGATTATCGTCTTCACCAAGGACCGACACGTGCGCAAGCGCAGTACATATCTCCTAATCAACCTATCAGCGGCTGATATCGGTGTGGGAGGACTTGTTATACCTACTGCTGTTTTTCGTCGCGGGAGCACTTATGGACTTTGGAATGTTGAAATGACTCCCGCCTTGTTCATTTCCACATATGGAGTTGACACACTGTTTTTTGGGTGTTCTCTTGCGTTTTTGGTCTCCATTTCAGTTGAGAGACTGTACGCTACAAGAAAACCAATGAGGCATCGGTCTATGACAGGAATGGCATACAAAATTTGGATGTCTTGCGTATGGGTTGCATCTTTCCTTTATACAACTGTCGTAGTTTTGTTCTTGTTTTACGACATAATCGGGTTGCAGATTTGGTACATCGTGGCTTCATGCGTCTTCGTTTCGCTTTTGATTTTAACCTTTAGTTACTGCGCGATATTTGTCACAGTACGATGCAGTGAACAACCCCAGCACTCGCATCGCGGCCAGGTTAGAAAGGAACGAAAGCTTACTATGACACTGTTCATGGTCACGCTGGTCTCCTTGTCAGTCTGGATTCCGTACGTGTTATTCACTTTCCTGGAGTCTCATCTGTCACGACAGTTCTCTCCAGAAGGGCTTTTACGCGCGCGGGGCGTTTGTGAGGCTCTATTCTTTGCCAACTCCTTTGTGAATCCGATACTGTACACGATCAGAATTCCACAGTTTAGAAGAGCAAGTATTAATCTGATAACTTGTCCTGCAAAGACTGGAAGCGCACAAATGTCTTCATTGTCGTTGGACAGTGTAGGAGTGGACAAATAACAAGAGGTTCGATTTCAGGTACTCATAGGAAGGCGTTCATGTTTTGGCGTACAAGGGTAGTGTGGTCCCGTGGGATTTGAGGAGAGCCATGCAAAACAAAAAGGCCTGAAATAGGTGTGGGTGTGGCCCGAAAAAAGTCTTGTAAAGTCGGAAAAGCACCTGATACAATTGATTTTAAGTTAGGCCTTTCCACAAATATCCAGATATTTTGGGGTTAATATTTAGAGGTTTCCGAGATATTTAGAGAATTAAGGGATATTTAGGAAATATTCAGAGCTTTCTTGGCTAAGACCCATGGTGTCCTCTCTATTTTCTTTAGACAATACTCAGTTCTATGTCACTGGGAAAAAAAAACCGAGTTCAGCGATTTCCCACTTGAAACATGTATCCCATTAATTTCTCCAGGAAGCTAAAGAGCTAGTGAAACTTAATACATGGTGAAATTTGTAGCTCTTTGGGTGTAATATTCAAGGAGAAATTGTCT
>Ga0126338_10000932_pt1 | contig 17652 bp, 14 predicted proteins | sample OrbCmetagenome_2_FD_92529 | JGI IMG/M metagenome (GOLD analysis project Ga0126338, IMG submission 92529) | Coral microbial communities from Petempiche,Puerto Morelos, Mexico - Orbicella C C metagenome | ecosystem: Host-associated > Invertebrates > Cnidaria > Coral | place: Petempiche,Puerto... | reverse complement strand
TTCTTCTTTCCAATTGCTTAAATTGGAAAATTAACTGCGATGATCATTCTTCACTCTCATCTACAACCGCAGTTCATATATGAATTATTTCATATAAACTTCACATCAGAACAGCATTACACTAAGATTCTTTAGACGTACCATCGCGCGTGCGACAACGTAAGGCGGTTTTCAAATGAATGGCCTTCCAAACCAATCAGAGCTCGAAGGCTTCAAAGCCAACCTGAGGCGTATTTGCTCATCTCTGCTCATTCTAGTTTTCTGATAAAACATCAAAACTTAATGTTCCTATCTTTCATCTCGCCCAAAGGCGACACTTGCGTGATAAGTCAGATATATGTACGCATTGCGGCTCTATGTTTTTTCCCATTTTGGTTCTAGCAACACATGTTACGTTACTAAGTTTGACAATACTGGATAAAGAGCAGTTGACAGAAAGTAATAGGGAAATTCTTGTTTACAATATTTGCCTCATTAGCATAAGTAATTCAGTTTCTGATGGAGCTACAAATAAAACAGTTCTGAATATTGAAAGGTCATAGTACGGTTATCTCTGCCAATGAATATGAGCCTGATGTATTGAATACTTTTTGTGCAACGCGGATTTAAAAACTCAAAATTTTACAAAGAATGTATGAGCTCATTAGCGCTTTTGCCACCCAGAAATTTTGCAGTTTTTAAAAGACAATATCTCCTTGAATATTACACCCAAAGAGCTAAAAATTTCACCATGTACTAAGTTTCACCAGCCCTTTAGCTGCCTGAAGTCAATTCATATCTAACATGTTTCCTTCTGTACGCAAAGCCGTATGCAAATGAGCAAAATTGTAAACCATGACGTCAGCATGAATACCCTATAGGAAAGACATTATGCGTCTACACAATGTACATTCTCTATAAATATTTTTCGATTAAATCGAGGTTTTTTATTTTTTTTTAGAACATTACGTCATTGACATTTTTTCTGTTTCAGTTCCCGGACCACCTAGTAGAGTCCAGGCCATCCCGGTCTCCAAACAAACAATTCGTGCGCTCTGGGATCCCCCCATAGAACCCAATGGCATCATAAGAACATATCTACTCTACTACAGTAAGACGGTCAACGACCCGCTTCTTACAAACTCCAACAAAGTTACAGAGCTTAAAATAAGCGGAAATATCACATCAAAATATCTACCCTGGCTGGAGTCTGATACGGAGTATTTCTTTTGGGTTAAAGCAAGTACCTCGGTTGGAGTCGGAAACGCGTCAACTGTTGTAAGACAAACGACAAAAGATAAAAGTAAGTGCATAAGTGTGTAAGCCTTTGGGGAGTACAGGTAGTTCTTTAAGTTTAAAGATTTTCATTTTCGCGTCCGTTAGAAGTCTGTACGTGACCTTTCGGCTGTGTCCCTTTGCTCTTTTAACGTCAAGAATCATTTCATTACTAATTAGCAACCTTGGAAATACTTACGATCACTAGTTTTATGCGCTTGAGAGGTGATAAGGTAGGCCGATTAGTCTCATGCACCTCGCACTGCTCGCGTCATTCAAAAAATCAGTTACAATTTTCAGCATACACCAACGATGGGTGCCTCCTATTAGACCTAAAATACGGAGTGAAATTCTGCAAACTTCCAGTGGCGAATGGAACAACGTAAACGTTTTCCGGAATTTCCAGAATGGGGGACATTGTCGCTCCAGTTTTCCAAAATTTTCGACGATCCTCCCCACCCCTTTAACATTTAGGTTCCCCTCCGTGTTCAGAAAAGCCTTTGCTTTTTAGCTTTGAAGAAGTAACATACGTAAGGGCCTTTAGACTCCAATATGATAAGAAAACATCCTTCTCTCCGATATTCTTATCCTAAAATAAAATCGTTCTGTTTTCAGTCCCAGCAAACATCTTTCACGACATTTTGCCGGTCACCTTAGCTACACGCTCAACATCCGCCATTTTGGACTGTGAAGCCTATGGTTACCCTAAGCCCTCAGTCATGTGGTACAGCAGTGGTCGTGAGCTGAGCGACCGCACGAAGTACCTACAGCTCACTAACGGTTCCCTGGAGATCATGGACGTCCGAGAGGAGGACGCTGGGGAATACGAGTGTACGGCAAGTAATGAGCTAGGAAGAAAAACCGTGAAAAGGAAGCTTCAAATAAGAAGTGAGTAATTTAGCAATTAACAAGCGGCAAATGGGGCCTCATTATATATCATAATGTCATGACCAAGTCACATGATGTAGCCCTATATCTCAAGTCCTTCTCGAGCTTACAAAGTTTACCTGTGTATGAATTACCAAAAACAGAGCTTTAAACGTGTTTTTCTGTTTGTTCCTCATCCAGCCCCGCCATTACCCCCGACAGTAATCAAATTCGACGTCCTCACTGACCCTCCCGCTCTCAATATCACCTGGCGCGCGTGGGATGACGGGAATAGTCCCGTCACCATGTTCATTCTTGAGTACAAAGTCAATGACAGGGACTGGAAAGTTCAGTACATCAGTAACATCAACTATTACGTGTTACACGAAATTGACTTCAACAAAGTGTACTACTTCAGAATCTCCGCACTGAATGCCGTCGGGAAGGGAAAGCCCAGTAAAGTTCTCAAGGTTACATTTAAAGGTAGGTAAAGACTGTAGCGCTGTAGTAATTTGTGAGTAATTTGCAGTGTTTGATCGGGCCTGTGAGGTGATAGGTTAAGTCTCGCGAGGGGTCTGGTAGTGGGCTGTTATGGTTTGGCCCGCCTTGACTAGCACTAGCTATCCGCGGGCCAGTCCAAGACAGCTCTAAAGTGTAAATTAAGAAATAAAAAATGATTGATGGATGGATTGATTGATTGATTGATTGATTGGAGCCCATTCAAGGGGAGTAACAATACGGTCATGGAGGGGAGGGGAGGGACCGTGACAGTGGGTAAGAAGTATGCGGAAGCAAGAAAAGAAGTAAGAGGTTCCTGGCACTGCGAAAATGGTTCTTCCGTTCTAAAGAAATTGCAGAAAAATTGCGAGGTATCCCAATATGTTAAGCCGGAAAAAAAGAAAAAAAAAAAGAGAGAGAGAGAGAGAGAGATTGGGGAACCATTAACACAGGCGCAGAAACCGTGATTAAATATTCTGGGAAGTGGGAAATTCAGAACCTTTGTTTTTTCTCCTCCTTTTCTTCCCCCCTTGTCGTTTCACGTCACAGATACCATTGTCAGGCAACCATAGGCCACAAGGCTCTAGAAAACTCAATTAACGGACTGTCCAGGGATGTGAAATAAAAGAATGCAAAGATTTCAGTTCTTTTTCTCTTTAAATCAAGTCCTAATTGTTTGTTGATTTTCTATCAGATGGGAATCCCATTGTCACAGAGGAGGAAGTGGTAGAGATTGATCCAACAGCAGGCAGGAGGGGGCAATTTTATCGCAATCCTACCTTCCTCGGCGTGTTAATCGGTGTTGGTGCGTTGATTGTTGTTGTTATCGTGTGTTTATTGCTGGTGGCCTTCAGAGGAGGACACATAAGCCTCGACAAACTTCACGGTAAGTGTTGTTGATCAACATTCAATTTCTCTTGACTGATTGTCAAGCATTAGCTACGGCACGAGGTAAGAATGTCTTTCAGTCTTTGATTATTTCTTTCAAAGCGAGTTCGTAGACCAAGCACGAAAGGTTTATCTTAGGTTTTTGACATGAAGCTTTCTTTTGTAAACTTTTGTTACAAGTCAGAGGTATCCTTAGTCGCACATTAAATACTTATTAACCGAGAGTAAAGTCTTTACGGAAAAATCTCAGACCTAGACCTTGCCGTATTGACCGAGCGATAGCGAAATCAATACAGCAACTAAGACCGAGGTTTGAGATTTTCCCGTATAAACCGAACGTTCGAGGTTAATAAGTCGTTTATTATATGGCTTTTTGCTTTGCTTTTATAGGGTCGTAATCGGCCCATGGGCATTACGGGAGAATAACGTCCTAGAATTAGCCAATAAGAGAGGCTTATATTGGCTACAAACACAAGCCGTACAATAAAATATTGACAGAAATGCATGAATTGTTCTTGCAATACGGGAGTGGAATGTCATTGACTTCATACAGAACTGTTTTGATAAAATTATTTAACATTTTGCGTTTTCCTTTGTATTGTTTTGCTCAGACTGGAGGAAATACTGGAAGGGGAGGGTGTTCCGAGAGCAACTACAGATACAACAAGGAGATTACGATCAGAGGTAAATTCTGTTATTGTTGGCCATACATTTGTTTTAATGCTAGCTTCAATGGAGAATTTAGAAGTATATCAAGACATCCACGGTGGTCTGAGATGCTTGTTAGTAAAAGTCTATTTTGGAAATTGTACAATCTCTAAAAACTTATGGCTAACATCAATTGGCACACCAAATATTTTAGTCTTCCATTAAAAATCTTTGTTTTTCTGCTCATGTCATACAGTCAACACCCAATGATTTCCGTCGGGGTTCAGGCTGATCACGTTCTTAATTACCTGGTGCTTAGTGAGAAATCAGCCTAAAGATGTGTTCAAAATGTTCTTAAAATTTGCTCCAGAAATACTATACATTATACATTAACATACAATGCTTTATTACTCACTCTAAGCTATAGTTCTACAGTCCCATCCTTCCTGTCAGGTACTGTATGGGTCTTAGAGTTTGTATAGTCCAGTACACCATAGTGTGGGAGGAGCGGTGGTCTCGTGGTTTGTGCGCTCGTCTCCGGAGCGAGCGGTCCGGGTTCCAGCCGGGGGACATTGTGTTGTGTTCTTGGGCAAGACACTTTACTCTCACAGTGCCTCTCTCCGCTCAGGTGTATAAATGGGTACCGGCGAATTTAATGCTGGGGGTAACCCAGCGATGGACTAGCGTCCCATCCAGGGGGGAGTAGAAATACTCCTAGTCGCTTCATGCTACAGAAACCGGGATAAGCTCCAGCCTTATGGGGCACTTGGCTCGTTCGCAGACTTTACCTTACCTAGTACACCATAGTACTTCAATATGAGTGCTTTCTTATTCTTGCTGAATTGGTTCTTGTATGTACGGTGCTTTATTGGCCAACTTCCAGCCTAATGTCCTTAATTACTTGTTCTTATAGATGGGTGTTTACTCTATGATGCACAGCTGTGACAACTATGTAATTATTTTCCAGGCGAAGCAATCCTGACCAATCGGAGGGCAGCCCCTCAACCAATGGTAATCTCGCTGATTCATCGTCGTCCCTTGAACCAATCCGCTCGACACACGGTTCTGAAATCAGCCTGCCCAGAAGTATGCTGCGCAATCATTTCGCGCAGGAGACGATAATGGAAGAGGAATACCCACCTCCACCCCCTCCGTACCACTCAGGGGCCCCCGGCCAGCCCCCGCCTCACGAGGGAAGCTTCAGTGACACCTCTTCAGAAGGAAACTTTGTTCAGCCTGTCTACCACCGGCCCACTCTTCACGATACTGATTCAGCAGCGCGTGCGCGGCGTTTCATGGAAGGAGACGATCATGGTACTTACCCCAGTTCGTACGCCGCGCAGAGATCACTGAACGGCACTCCGGGTATCGGGATTTTGGGATTCCGCGGGCATGCTGACGGCGGCTCTGAGCTTGATACAGCTAGTATATCACGTGCAATGGAATCTAACATTGACTTGCGTCACTCGGCCGCTGCCAGTAGGTTGAGCCGCACCAGCAAAAGTCGCGGCCAGAGCCAGGAACTTGTTCATTCGGTGTATTCCCAAAGTCCAGCGTCCGGGATATCAAGGGCACGTGACTCGGGCCTGGGACCTTCACGGAATGATCTTCGTCGAACAAGCCTCAATTCCAAGCGAAGTTCCAGCCAAGTGACGCCTGTGATAAGAGCAGTGCAAACCCCACAGCGCAGAGAGTCTGAGTCTTCAAAAGAATGCAGCCCTTATCACACAGGCTATGGCAGGACCCGAGCATCACGTGATCCACGTGCGTACGACTCGGCATCGTCAGAGTACAGCTCGTCACGTGACGAACTCATATCAGCGCTTGAGTTCGGAAAACGTCATAATCTTGATAAATATTATGGGATACCAACACTGGAAACTACGTCAGTTTCGTCCAACACAACGAACAGTAGCGATCAAGACGGAATATGCAAGTTTTCGGCCAGTCCCAGGCCTTTAGGGGACGGTTGTTTTGCGCCCACACCAGTCCATGCTCCACCATTTAACCCGAGGTCAAGATCAAGGGGGAATGAGAACTACATTTACGTTCTCGACCCACGCCGGCGCGGGGGAGATCGAGGCGTGGTCCCTGTCACATCGAAGCCTAGTGGTTCGATAGTTTGACAAAGAAATAAATGGTTAACAGTAAATATGCCATTAGCGTCAAATTTATATCAATAGTGGAGCTCACGAGCTGGAAGTTCCAATTTTAACATCCAAAATAGAGACGATTTGCAGTTTTTCGCGCAGTGAAACATTTCATAGAAATAAATAAAAAATGTCTTTGCTTAAAAAGCTTGAAGCTCTTGACAGCTAGTTCAGTTTAGTTTGTGACAACGCACAGAAAATAATGAAAAATTAATATATTTATAATTATGTCCTTGATGCATGCTCTTGTTACAAAAACAAAACAAAAGTAAGTTAAAATTCGACGAGTTAAAAAATGCATTTAAACGATTGTAATAAATTAAGTTTGACTATTCATGATAAAGCAGGACTACAGAAATATTATAAATTTTGATCGTCGGTTCCTTTTTTGTCCTTAATAATTTATTATTTTACAAGATGCGGTATGTCAAGAGAGAATTTAAACATCTGAAATCAAGGGGCAGAAATAAACTTAAAAGAAATAATATGTGTCAAATAAATTAAAAATAAATTTAAAAAGAGATTACAGAGATAACAGAACATAGAACTAATATAATTCATATAAAGAACGTCCATTTGTCATGTAAATATATTTGAGGTTAGAATTTTCCAAACGAGAACAAGGTAAAGTGCATTTTAAGGACTTTTGAAATGAAATAAATATTGAGCATGTTTTTACCTCTCTGCTATGTACATACCGCCATTGGATTAGGGAAACGCGATGTTCATTATTATTGTGGAAAACAAATTAAAATATACCAAGAACTATCGAACATGTTGTGACTCAGTTAACCTCGTGAAAGGGAACTTCTTAGGCCCCTTCGGAGAAATTTGAAAACGCATCAAATGTTTTCCGCCCCTACTACGCCGGAGAAATTCGAAAACGCAACAAATTTTGTCTGTCCACACTACGGCGGAGAAATTTGAAAACACAACAATCACCGGTCATTTTGGATTTGTTTGAGGGAAACTTGGTCAGGAAAATCACATGATTCTCGCGATGTCATCGTTTTTGAAAAGCTCCGTTTTCAAAACGTTTTCCGGACACACGAAAACGAAAAGCCGGGATTTCAAATTCCTCCGGTTTGAAGAGCGTTTTCGAAAAGCTCCATTTTCGTGACGGATTAGTGCAGACGATAGGTTCAACGATAGAAAGAAAACTGCGGTTTAAAATTTCTCCGGCATAGTATGAGCGGGGCCTTAACAATATCAGTCGGAACAACTCACACCGTTCTTTGGAAAATACCATAAAGAACACCAAAACTCGCAAGTTGCATTTGCTTCCTCGAATGATATTCTTTAGACGTCACGTCAACATAAGTCGTCAAAGTCCCGGGGGGCACTTCGATCAATAATTCATGTCATATCCCTCTCCTGCCCACCCATAACACAATGATGCTACTGGGGCTTTGTTAAAACAATCCGTAAAGAGTAGAGGGGAGGTCGGAAAACTTTCCAATGACAGTTTAAGCACCAGGATGCGAATTTCTGTCCGTAAAACTGCAAGAGAAGACGGGGATCTCAATTTCAGTTAATAGTTATGATTTTTTCTTTGTTTGTTACTCAGTTTTTTCCCCATTTAAGAATCAATCTAAGCTGTTTCCCAGCTGGCGCTAACGTCTGTAATTAAACAAACTGATTAGGAGCGCGGTACATGTATGTCGGCTTGCACCGCGGCCGAAAAGTTACTTTTTGAAAAACCTATCGATTTCCAACATAAACGACTTCACAGTTAATAGCCGGACTAATCGCCATCAAACAAATCAAATGAAAACATTTTTTATTAGCTGTCGCACTGACGAGTCACTAAAATAGCACACACACAAAAGTTAAAAAACAGAAATGTCATAAATAATCATATATTACAGTGATTGTTAGCTTAAATATATAAAACATTGTTCAATAATGACTCCAGATACACACTCATACTAAAATCCAGTTACACGGATAGAGAGGTTTTCAACTGAGTACCGTAAAACCAAAACTGGCCAATCACAAAGGACAGAGACAATCGACTGAACCAATCAAAACTCGAAGCAGATACATATAGCTGACGCGAAACGCGGGAAAACGAGTGCGAGCGAACAACCATTGGTTTTGGTTTTACTTACTTCTTGGAAGAAAATGTGGCATGATCTTTTTTAAGCCAATCGCATAGAGTCCTAATACAGGATCAAAGCAAGTAAAATTGCCCTTTTTGTACGAATAACCAACAAAGCACCGGTTAGCTGATCATTAGGCTCAGCCTCCAGCCGTGGGTGTTTCGGTGCGCGCGGGTGCTGAAACACCCACGGCTGGAAACTGAGCCTAGCTAAGCATGAGCTTGAGATAAGATGTTCTTTGGTTAAGAACGCATGCGAACGAGTCCAAATGGTCAACACATCGGTCACACAATGAAGATTGACCATATTCCCTAGTTTGTAAGTCAAATCGCTTAGAACCGCAATAACAGCTATCATGTGACTGCAACCAACAAACGGCTGCGGAAGACATAAGTGAGAGGTATTGCACGAAGAGTCCAAACACGAGGAAAATAAAAACTAACATAACACGACCAAGAAGGAATTAATCATTACGCAATGTTGAACAAGTCTGTTTTTCAGTCTGTAAAACTGACAAAAACGGATTACTTCCGTATGCTATTCCACGCTGCCGTAACAAGAGATGTTAATCCGTCTACGTTCCTAAATAATAAGGTTGTATAACTTAGCTATTCGATCTCTCTGCAGGCTTATAACGAATCCCTGTTAGGAAATCGAAGGATTCTTTTGACTGGAACTATGAAAGTGGGAATGTGCGAGACGTCACAGTTAAATGGCATGTTCAGTGTTGTCTGCACTATTTGGTGGGGCCGCCTTCCTAGCATACAGCCGATGAATTGAGTCCCTTCTCTCCTTTCTTTCCATCTTCCTGTTCCTCCACCATTGCCAGTCTTCCGTTCATCCAACATGTCGCGGTTATTTCTTGATCTTTGTCGATGACGAGGAAGCACTCCGCTTAGATACCCGTGACGCCGAAGGAGTCTGCGACTTTCGCCCCTTCTCACCCTTACCCCGGGAAGGAGTCTTTCTTTGAGAGCCTGGGGGGGTGGTAGAAGGGGGTGGCGCATCAGGGTCGGTGGTTGGAGTAGGGCTGTCTGCTCGGCGACTGGAAGCTGTTTTGACGCCTCCACCTGTCAGACGGACACATTCCTCCCTGTGTCTCGCATTCCATGCCTTCAGTTTGCACGACTTGCTGCAGTAGAAAACCTCTTTACACCTCGTGCAGGCCGACAAGCGAATTCCTATAGAGCGCCCGCACTCGTAACAGTATCGAAAGCGGTTCTTCATCACTTGCTTGCGTTGCTTCAAAGCTTGAGTCGCCAGTGCAGAAATACTCATATGGTCAGCGGCCTTGGTCACCGCAATACGTAAACCGCAGTTTTCGTCTCGACCTGGAGACGAGGGTTTGATGGACGGCTCAGGAGCACTGGGTCCGAGAGAACAGGGAGTGCTTTCTTTGCTGTCGTCAGGAGCTGATGATAATTCTGACACTATGCCATCTTTTCCTCGCTGAAAAAAAGATGCAATTACAGTAATATATTCAATAATCCAGCCGAGCTGAAAAACTTTCTTGATACAGCTACTTTATTTTTACCTCATCGACTCCAGGACTCTCACCACCAGTTCCAGTTATAGCCTCGACTTCACGATCCGCCTGAGCCTCAATTTCACGTTCTTCGCCATCGTCTCCGCCAAAAACCTCGTTCTCAAGTCGAAAGCTAACCCGGCTGCATCTCAAGGTGTCATTTTTCCCAGCAGGGGAGGCGTCCTGCTCCTTCAGCCTGTTTACTTTGTCAGGTGATTTCAGGATTCCCCAAGCTGAGTGAGGAGTTCCATCAACACTCAACGTTACTGAAACGACATTCAAAAGGGAATATATTTAATCTTGTAACAAGAAACTGAATGGGGCTAGAGAGGTTTGTTTCTTCCCTCATTAGTGGTATACACATGTACATATGTGAAGTGTCTAGCGACTTTATTAATAACACGCGAAAGAAGCGTTGACTTGAGATAATCGTCACCAAAAATCGTGCAGTTCACCTCGATTATTTGTAGACGCGTTGCAGGGATGACAGGGAACAATCATTTCACAAGACAATTTCTCAATCTTCACTTTCAGATTAGACGCAAAAAATGTTTTTTACATGGGCTACATATACCGCGCGAACAGTGCAATGGACATGAGATCACGCGACTGCTGCAAAAAAAGACGCTTGTTGCATTAGTACATAGATTATGCTGAATGCTCTCACTTATATAGGAGTTTATACGACAATAGGCCATTTCCAAGTTGCATTTTGCCTCGGTTTCAAAACGAGTCTTCGTACCAAACCATTCATATGAAAATGTGTTCCACTTACACGTCCATTGTCTATCAACTTTATTGGTCATAAAATTACAATATAATTAAAAGAAGAAAAGGACCAATAGGAATTGCGCGAACGGGAAAATAAAGTTACCCATGCGAGGCGCAACCCTAGAAGCTATGTAAATTACAGCTTCATGTAAATTACAGCTCATTTTCATATGAAAGGTTTTGGACAAAGACTCGTATTGAGACAAAGGCACAAGGTAACTCGGAAATGGCCTATTCCTCTATATCAAAAGAACTCACATTCAGCTTGTCTTTCTGCCTCCTCCAGCTGCTTCTCGATCAGTTCTTTCTCTTTCTTCAACACCTGTGTTCGTAACAGATCTCCAAGATGATCCAACATTTCCCGGCGAGCATTGTAACACTCGCGCTCTGTCACCGTGAGGGCATGGTAAGGAGTGTGAGCGATCTTGCGATCCTGAGAACATCGAACAACGCAAAATACACGTGTGAGGTCAAGGCAGACGAGTAAGCCTCATTTCAAGGGAATGTAAGCATAGCGTATTGTCGGTTTCTGTCTCGACAAATTTCTTGCACTGTTATGTATACTGAGACCATCTGAAACAATATTTGATGCCATGACTGTAACTGGCTGAACTGTTTGTGGGATTTCATTTTATTGTTATTCCCTCATTCAGTAAACTGTATAATAATACATGTACATCTACGCTGCGGCAAAATAAGTGAAAGAAACACGAGATATTTACCTGATAAAACACATTGTAAGCGTAATCCACAACAGTTCCTGGAGGATACTTGACACTCACAGTGATTGGAGACAAAATATTAGCACCAGCTCTCATTAACTTGTTTATCTGAAAAAGCACATAGTAAAAGGGGTGTATTGTGGTAAAAGGTAAAGTCTGCTTACAAGCCAAGCGGTCCATCAAGTCAGAGCTTATCTCTGTTTTATGTGTAGCATGAGGCAACTAGGCATATTTCTACTCCCCCCTGGAGGGTTTCCCCCATATTAAATTTGCCAGCACCCATTTATACACAAAGGGGGAAAGAGGCATTGTGAGAGTAAAGCGTCTAACCAAAGTACACAACACATTGTCCCCATCCAGGGCACGAACAATGACTACTCAATCAGAAGTCAAGTGCACTAACCATGAGGCTACCACGTCTCCTACCGAAAAAGAGTGTCAAGTGAGCTTTTGTGTTTTTGAAGCACCAGTGGGGACTCATCAAGGAAGTACACTGAACTTACAAGTTTTATTCTGCCAGCTGGAGTCCTTCTTCTCTCAGCCATGAATGACGTAGCAGCACATAGTGCTGACCCCACCCCCCTGGAGAGACGAAGGCTTGGATTAGCTCCATGTTCCAGAAGTGTATCTACAGCCTGTCAGAGAAATGAACAGAATTTTCGTCAAACCTTTTTGAAAACTCCAGTAGAAACTCATCTATTAAGAAGAACTGTAACAAAGGTCCCCAATATTACAGGCATAAAAAAAAGTCACCAAATTGAACAAAACTGGCACTTTATTGTTTAAACTGTTGTTTAAATTGTTCCAATTCTGACTAAATTCGCTGCACTTAATCAATGTGCACACAAGACACATGCAAGAACAAATACAAGTAGTTATATTAATATGTTAAAGACATATTAGTTTCTTTGGTTACCAAATCATTTCCACTACAGATCGCCAAGGAAAGGGCAGAGTGTCCTTCACACAACAGGTCAGGATCGGCACCGTACTCTAACAGCAGTCGCACAACAGCACATGATACCTACAAGAGATGCAATGTTATTAACAACTAAACTCATACATACAATGTACAAATCAGGTTACTCAAAGTGACTATGAAGGCTAGGTGACTAACTTAACAAGCTGTGGCAAATGATGTATAGAAAATCTTGGGTCTCTGAAACGTTCAATCCAATCTCAAAATTAATATGGGAAGCCTTAGTTAACAACAAGTCACAGGAAGTCACAGAAGTCTCACTTCTCTGTGTCTGCCCTTTGTTGGAGGTTGTTTATAATTTTGTACTAGTCAAACCTGGACAGAACCGGAGTGTCCTATCAGGGGAGATGTTATCCAAGCTGTAGTACACTGTACCTGGTCATTATCCTCTCTTGAAGATGCTATGTGTGCTGGAGTTCTTCCATTCTCCTCGGCACCAAATGCACAATCTCTGATGTTTGGGTCAGCACCAGACTTGAGAAGCAGCTCTGTGATCTCTACTCCTGTTTCGTCAGGTAGAGCCACAGCAATGTGAAGAGGAGCAATGCCTGATTGCTAGAAAAGAAAATAAAGAAGTATACAACAACAACAACAACAATAATTGTTGTTGTTGTTGTTGTAAACTAAACTGGCATAGTTAAATTTTGCTGTCTAATACTCTCTCACACTGTACTCTGCATTTCTGTTTTCATCTCTAGAAAAAGTTTTACATTAATGTGTCTTACGGTACTAACCTTGCATTTAATTAAATTCAAAAAGAGTTACATGGGAGTTTAGAATTGAAATCCTGTCTCATACTGGAAGTTACATAACACAACTACAAGTAATCATACACTGTACTTTTCATCCCCTTTACAGTTGCTTTTTAAACTACTGTCATCGTTCTTGCAATCTCATTGAAATTTTTGGACAACACTATCACCTTCAAAAGTATATGAAACTTGGAACTGAAATAAAACTCCATGCCATAGCTAACATAACTGTTGCAAGTTTTAGTAATATAAGTTTTTGTAATGTTTGCAGAAATGAAGAACTAATACAAGTACTCTACCTTCTGCAACTTTGCATAAAGCTACTTAAGTCATACATGTAGATGATGTATCTTGAACAATTATTAAGCCTTCATTTTCTGCTTCTTACTTCTTTTGATAACTTGGCAGAAGTGTCAGCTCCTTTCTGAAGTAAAATCTCCACAGCAGCTGTGTCTGCAGCTTTCACAGCAAAAAAGAGAACAGGCATTGGCAGAGATGATGCATTTGGGTCTGCACCTCTCCACAGCAAGAGACGGACTGTCGCTTCAAGATGGGGACGTCTGAAAAAAAATAATAAGTTCAATAAAGGTACATGTCAAGTACAGTCCAAGCAAGGCCCCTCTTGTTACAGGGCTGTAGTGAGTAACAGGTAAGCTGAAACACTTGCCTGGGTTTTTTCATATTTTGTTGTTTAGTCATCATAAACACCCTAAATATCTAGGAAGAGAATTTAACCATGGGCATCACCTCAGTCATAATATTTTTTCTGGGTACGGCCCTGTGTTGTGTTTTTAGAAAACATACCCTTAACGGGCAATAACTGCAGGTACATTGCGGAATTCTTGTGTGATGGTTGGCTGAGTGCTAAATCACACATCACACAATGTACATGTACATGTACATGTACGTGCAGCTCAGACAAGATATAATTTGTACGGTGATCATGATTATCATGAAATTTATCTTAGAATTTTCTGATCAACCAACCAATATGTTTTCATTCAAAATCAGCAAAAGAATTTAATAAGCTACACTGTAATGATTGGCTTACCTCTGAACAGCCAGTAAAACCTGTTTGTTCTGCTCCATACTGTTTTCACTGCGTAAATCATCGGCTGAGTCAGATGGCTGCCTTGTGCTACTAACTGCACTCATGATACTAAACAATGACGGGTCCATCACACCTAGTTTGTCAGTTTTTTCAACACTCCTTTCATGCGCCGATGAAACATCACTGATCGGTGTCAGCATTCCTGAGTCCAGCTGATTATCACCCCCATGCTCCATAATTAGTTTTGTTCCTTGGTTATTGATACTCTTCTTATAACCATTTCTATTTAAATCTAATTTCATTTTCATACTATTATTTAAATTGTTTTCTAATTCAGCACCATTTTCATCTTTATCTTTGCATGTTTTTTCTGTAAATTCAATAACTCTGTATGACATCCTTGGATCACTCAATTCGTCTTGGTTTATTTTGTTTTGAATATTCTCTACACGTTCATCTTCAGAGTTTTCTTCAGGATCTCCAGAATCAAGAACATTTGTTTCCAACCTGGCATCTTCAACCACAACACTTTGACGGTAATTGCGATGAATATAAGTTCCTTTTTGGCAGTCCTCTTGTATGCAATTGAATAAGTTTTCATTAGGAATGTTTTCTGCGATGTTATCCTTCCATGTGTGTTTAGTGTAGAAGAGGACATGGCAGGCAGCTAGAACTGACAGACCCTCATCATTTAACTTGTTTACATTGGCACCATTGTCTAGTAGGCAGTTAATGACATCTCTGTGGCAGTTGACCTAAAGAAAAGAAGTACATCAAGTATTTGGAGTACACATAATAAAATAACAAAATGTTTTAGTAAGCACTGTTGAACTTACTATCTCCAACTCATAAGAGAAATTAAAAATTCAGGGTTCAAAACAGTTCCATCCAGTCATCCAGGAGAAGTACATTCTTCTTGCTGGGCAAGTAACTTTTCATTTTCACGTGCCTAATGGGCAAGGCCCTAGGCAAGTTGTCTGGGAACCCACATACAATAAAAAAAAAAAAGGGAAAATTGAAGAACCACTTGTCTCCTTGTCTGCTGCTGCAATTCAGTTTTCTTTTATCCCGAAAATATAGTTTGAGCTGACAAGGGTTTGAGATGGCCCATAGAAAATTTATACACGTAACCCAAAAGAGGTCTCTTGAATTACCCTACAATACTACAGGTACATGTAGATTTACATGCACTACATTTTTATAAAAACTTGAAGGTACTTACAGTATCTACAGTATTTCATGCAATCAGCACATGCATGTGTATGTGGCTTATACTTACCGAAGCAGCAAGCAGGGCAGTGTATCCAGTTTTGTCAGCAACATCCACATGAACTTTTCCGCTTTCAATCAAACCCCTCACTTTGATACAGTCCCCTGCAGCTGATGCTCTTAAAAATTCCTCAGACGCCTGTTCGACAGGTCCCTTGGAGCCCTTTTCTCCACGAATGCCTTCTAAAATGTCTGCATATGAGAAAGAGTCAGGAATCTGAGACAGACCTTTGATTGATTCCCTGTCACTGACCCCATCAAAGTCCTGTAATGAAGGTGAAGTGTTTCGCAAGCCTTCCTTAGCTGTGTTTGCTCTTTTTACTCTGCCTGACAAATTGTTCCCAGCATTTACATTGTAGTTAGAGTAGTGCTGAAAAAGGAAAGCACTATCCATGACTGAGCACAGTTTAATAAGACGCTCACCAGACCACAGACCAACATCTTGTTTGTCGTTAGAGTATGTCATTACTCCTGGTCCATCTCTTTCATCTCTACAATATATTCCCTGGAGAGTAAATTAAATAAGAAGCAAAGATTTAGGTCTGAAACTGCAATACTATAATGCATTTCAAAGTAAACTGTAATTCAAAGTCCAGTACTTAGAGTTTACTGACAGTACACGCTGTCCTTCTGGTGTAGAACAGCAATGTAATAGTGTCTGTACTATAAAAATGGACAAGCTAAACCCATTCAATGTACAGTTATTACCCAGAGTGCTTATATATAAGCCACAGGCTGCCACATCGTCCATTGATAGTGAACTGAAATAAAACGTCGAACTTATAACATCATGTACAAACCTCAAATTTATTGCCGCTAGGAAAGATAAATGTTCCAAAACCTTCTTTCTTGTCATTTTCAAAGTGACCTTCAAATTTCGTGCCATCTGGCCAGGTGTACACTCCTTTGCCATGCCTTTTGTCTCGGTAGAACTCTCCAGAGTAGCTCTAAAGAAAAACAAGAACTAAACTTTCAGGGCAAAAATAATAATTCCCAATTAAGTTATACAATGTAATGTAATAATTTGATCTACCACACTCATCCGACTTGTAAGGTTCTTGCACTTCTCAGAGTGTACTGATCTGATGTCAAACCTATGACCTTTGTAACAAAGACTTCTCTAACAAAATGAATTGCTTATTTCCAGTGTAATACCTGATACTGCAGGCACACACACATACATGAGGAAAGGGCAAAAGTTAAACAACCCTTTACATCCATTGCATAGCTATAATGCTGGGTATGTTTCATGCAGTATTAGAGAGGTTGAAGGCCGCACAAGACCCTTGTTCTTATCGTGTGATGACTGAGTCAGACTATCCACAAAATATTCATGAGAAAATATATTATTTTGTACTACATGTAATGTCCAGTTCTAGAAAATATTGATATTTCCCCACAGAAGGGATTGAAATTTCCTGGGGGTGAGAGGTTCTGTAAGACCAAAACATTTAAAGAAATGTATGAAGCTTAATTGATATTTCCCAAGGGGTGGGGGATATTAGAAGAAAAATCCCTTCCATGGGGGAGGTATGGATATACAACTAATTTTAACAAATCAGTTTCAGTGTATATTTACAATATTCTTTTGTTGACACAACCTGATAAATGCCAGGTACCCTTTCACCCAAAATTGAAATTTAGCAGTTTTTATTGGCTAGAACGTAGTACCGGAAGATTAATATCAGTGTGCAAAGAAAGTCCATAGCCCAGGAGCAGTGAATTATGTCAGAGAATGATTTACCAGCCAGTACATGGACATCATAGTTAGAGCTTGTCCAAAAATTTGTTTTCTTTGCACCCTGAATATCAGTTTTTCAATCAGTATCCCATGTACATTGTAAATTTGATCAAGGACAACAAAATCTGCCATACTTTATTAATTTCAACTCTGACGTCAACGATGCAATGCGATTCATGTTATAGCTTATCAATAATTAAAAATTAATTTACATCCTCATGCAGGCTTTATAAAGTTACATTGTGCAGCGTATAACTATGTTGTATATTTTTGATATCCAAACCTCTGTTTAGCTCACCACACACGTTAAATTAATTGCAACACATATAACAAGCTACTTGAGATAAGGTAAACAGCCGGCTCCACTGGAAAGTGTATGTACACAAAGCACGCAGCTGGCTTCTGCCTTAACAAACGAACGGTCAAGAAAATACT
>Ga0126338_10000931_pt1 | contig 17656 bp, 4 predicted proteins | sample OrbCmetagenome_2_FD_92529 | JGI IMG/M metagenome (GOLD analysis project Ga0126338, IMG submission 92529) | Coral microbial communities from Petempiche,Puerto Morelos, Mexico - Orbicella C C metagenome | ecosystem: Host-associated > Invertebrates > Cnidaria > Coral | place: Petempiche,Puerto... | reverse complement strand
TTGAATCATTATTAATGGTGGGTTTACTTATTGAAATTCAAAGTAAACTTACAACTTTTTGGATTTAGTTGTGTTGGGATGAGGTTAAAAATTATATTGCTTTTGATTCATAGAAGTTCAAAATAGAAAAAAAAAAAAAGAAAAGGTGGGCCTGTTCATTGTGGTTTACTGTAGACTTGTTTTTGGTTTGAAAATGATGTTATCGATTAGTTGACTTTAATACTTATTATTCACCTTTGTTTCAGATTACTATTGATAATGAATAATGAGACAAAAGATCATTTAAAAAATGTCAAACTTTCAACAAGTAACAAATCAAATTAAAACCACAACATAGGTGCACATGTACATGTAAACATAATATGAAAATACAACTTTAAGGTACAAATTACCATGATCAATGCATTGCTTTCCTTTTGTCAATCTTGACCTGTCCAATTAGAAGTTAAAATTTGACTGACGTTTTTCCTTTGACGTTCATGTATTAGCTTTTTTGTATGTAAAATTATTTTGTTTTGTCTCTGGGATAGTTATAAAATAAAAATATTGCCCTGGCTTGTGAAATTGATGAATGCACATTTGTTGAAATTTGTTGATTTCATGCATTATAGAAGAACAGTGAAATTGAATTTCATATTGATTGATTGACCAGTTGATTAGTTGAAACACTGACAGCAATTCTACTGCCCATGGTGATTTTGTGATAATCAATGGAGATTTTAATATCAAGTACAAAAAAGAAGTATACATCATTCTATTCCAATCTTTTTGTTCAGTTTTCACTGATTTGAGAGTACAAAGAATCATTGTACAAAGGTGACCATGCAGCAAATAATGTGTATTTAACTCTGTACATAATGTCTTTAGTTAACAAATAAATGTACACCTAATGTCAGTCAAACGTTAATCATCTGTGATGTCCAGGGCTTCCACTAAATTGCATGTATGAAGCAGCTGTTAAACATGCCCACTGTCATCCATGAGCCATAATTTTTTTGACATTGCTTTAAGCAATTAATTTTCTAAATTTAGCAGCCGAAGACAATTTTAGCGTAATTGTCTTGTTGCAAACCGCTACATGTACATGAATATTCTACGTGAGTTTGTTTGTTCCTTTGTAGAATAGAAATATACTGATACTAATGGATTTTCATTGCTTTGTGTGCATCTTTCAGGAGTGTTTTGTAGCTAAAATACACACTGTTTATCTACTAAAACCTGACGGATTTTGGGAGCGAAGCAGAGCATCCTTTGGGAGTTCAAAGTTGCTATTTGAGGTATTAACATGCCTTATTATCACAAATGTAGCATGAAACATGTTAAGACTTCTTTGGTAAAATGCTCAGATCATAACATACCTTTCTCTAGTTTATCTTATTTTGTTTTAGTACCACAGGTATTTTGACTTAGTATCAATGCTTTACATATCTCTTAAATCAACACATTATTTTTTCACATTTTACCTTCTCCCATTTGCTGATTTTCTGCATATGCTTAATTAGCTGTTGTCAATGGCAGCTGCAGATTTGAGATCTTTGACAGTCAACTGTTAGGGCAGGCAGACTACATGTATCTTTGACACAGAACTGCTGTTGATAATGCTGTCACTGTGCATGCTTGTTGCAGCACTTCACCCTCCTTGGCGGGTGAAGTTTGAGTGTCTGGATTTGTTGACAAACTCTAACAATGGCCCATACATTGTTAAAGTGAAACCCGAAACTCTCTTTGAAGAGATAAATGTCAGACTATTGTTCCAGTTCACACAAGTTCAAACACTCTCTGAATTCAAAAGTTCTGTCACACAAGATTGTATCTTAAACCTTTTTCACAAAACCACTCTTCATGGATTTGAAAACTGTCATTGCTAAGGGATTACTGCATTGCACAATTTTGCAGTTTTGTCTCAATTTCTGGATAACTTTGTTTGAGCTCTTGTCTCTGTTACCCAAGTATTGCATGACATTTTTGAGATTTTTGTGGTAACAACTTCTCCATTGAAAGCTTTTCATGTATGCAGCTATCATGTTCTCTAAGAGATGAGCCGTTCTTTTCTTAGTATAACCGGCTTTGATTTGTTGCTGATAAAGTAAACAAAAAATGTTGGCCCGTGGGGCTTTTATCTCTCCTACAAAGACAATCTTATGGTGAAAAAGGTGATTTGTAAGGTTGTGGCTCATAACATTTACAGGTTAATTTCCATAACTCATGATAAAGGTTGGTGTGAAGAGCTTTATGTATGTATAAATATGTATGCTATTGTCAGTGTAGTCATTGACTGAGATTTCTTGTTAACAATATGTTTGAACATAAAAGACTTGATAGTTAATCGTTATTTGCCATCGTGGTAAATTTAAATGCTTATTTCACCACCTTTGACAGCACTCAGTTAAGTCCATTGTAGACCTGAACATTAATTTGTTGTTGACTGTAGATTGAGTGTACAATGTAATATTGAATAGCTAACATAAATATACAAACATATCACATTGAAGAGGTTGTTAAATTGAATTAACCATGCAGTGAAATAATTTTTGTTTTCAAAATTGTGTGGCATTGGTTCTGTGTTAAGTTTGCAAATACATGAATATGATGTGTTTTGAATATTGTATTTATTGTTTAGTATTAATTTTAGTCTGCAGTCTTACATGTAGGTTTTGACAGATAAATATAGATGTACATGAATTTACTTGATAGGCATTTTCATTTCAAACAATGAATTAGAGTTTGAGTTGCTTTCTGCTTTAGGCAGTTTTTTGGTGTTTTAATTTCTTAAATCAAAACTGTTCATGACATACTGTAGTTGAACCAAATTCTGATGTGACAGTGTATGTTGACTTCAACAATGAAAGGCTTTATAAATAGCAATTTACTTTCAATCGGAAATCTGTGCATTTGTTCTAAATTTGATAAGAAAAGCAGATCTTAAGTATTGAGCTGATTTGCGAGTCTTACCACTGAACAATAAATTTTATGGAGTTACCAAAGAAAATTATTTTTTTTAAATTCATACACTAGCGCCATCTCATTTGTGATTTCACAGCTGCCTATATTTTAGGTTGCTTTTCAAAATTATATGCATCACTTAATCATTCTCTTCTATACTGTTTTGGTTGTAAGCCCATCAAAGTATTTTATGAGATTTAAATTTTATTTTAAATCTGATATTATGTTCACTTCTTTTGATACTTTGAGTTCATTTTAGGGCAAATGTCAAGTACAGTGTATTTCACTGATTTCTGAAATTTTGATCTAGGTTAATTCTTGGCTTTATATGAATATCATTTTAACAATTTCAGCTCGATGAAAGCAAAGAGTTATTTTGTGAGAATCTCATTGGAATCTTACCTCGTTGGCGATTTGAAGACTGTGTACTGGAAGAAATGTTCCATTGAATCGGAACAGCTGTTTGTGTAGTGGCTTATTTCATAGAACTTCATGCAGCCCAGCACAGTGCAAAGTTATTATTTAATGCAGTGTTATACAGTGTATTCTCAATACACATGTTGAGTCAGTCACTTTATTGGTCAGTTGATTGCTCAAGGCCAAACTTTAATGATCCTGGCTATTGTTTTCTTGTCTTTTATTATAACCATAACAAAGGAAAATCAACTCACACGACATTATGCAGATGAGATTTTAGACAGGAAGGAACTTCAAAAAGCCAACTGCTGTCACAAACCATTTTGCTAACGTTGGATTTGATGGCCTTATGATGAAAAACTATTGATTTATTTATTCAAGTTCTTGAACCAACCAATTTACATTGGGATAAATTGCATTGACATCAGTAAGGTGAATTGATTACTTGGGTAAATAAGTCTTTAAGCAAAAATTTTGATAATCTGTCCTTGGTTGGCTACAGCTAGTCATGTGTGAATTGATTGTATTTACTAACAGTAAACACAGAGTATTTTGAACTCTTCTACCTGGTTTTTTCAAAAGTTATCATCTAGACATTTTGCCATTTTGTATTTACATTCAAATTTTGGTTCTATTTCAATTATTCAAATTCAAGCATACTTATTCTGGTTGCTGTAGTTTAGACCACATTTCCTCTGTTTGTAAATATTTTGGTAGGTTCTTTGTTTAGCATGTAGCTTTAAGTTGTGCTTTTCGCACCATGCCAGTAGTTATATTTTGTGGCTACTTCATTTTAGCAGTCAAAACTGCTTTATGTTCGATTTTGACTTGTACTTTGTTTTGCTGGTTTGTAAAAGGGTAAATGACTTTAAGAGAACATTTATGTTCAAGATTCAACCAGCAAAGGACATTTTTCCCTGAGGCTGTGTTTTAATGACCTCGATCATGCTGCCTCGTCTGTCTTCATTTCTCCTAAGATCTTCGATTAATAGACATTTTAAACAGAGGTCAAGCTTTAATTAGAGGTCAGTTTTGTTTTATACTGTTAGAATTTTTACCATAATTTAGTAGCTTCTTTGCTGATTATAATGTAGACTTGCTAATATTGGAAAATATTCAAAATTCAACCGCTTTTAATTAATTATGTTGCTAGATTTTTCTTTAAAAATGTTTTCATGTCTGTTCATTCATGGATGATTTTTCACAAATTATAATGCTGAAAATAATATTTCCATACAACTTAGTCTTATATATGCATACAACGATGCTAACATTATGGAGAGTATTTCTAAGTTCAATTACACCACCAAATTATATGAGGCAATTGGCGGTAAAGAGTTAATTTTTAATTATGATTATTACAGGTACATTTTACTCTACAAGGTTTTCCCAATAGACTATGTATCCATACAAGGTGGTTTTGTGCACAATACATGCAGCTTGAGTGGCAATTTTCTTCCACTTTGATATCACGTCAATTGAGGAATTGATTTAAAGGTCTTTTTATTTTGAGTGTTTTTTTTGTATTGAAATACACTGGTCTGAATTAAAAATTGTATACAACTGTCATACAGATATTCATACCTGTTTGTCTACAGTCAAAAATGCTTTTCATGTGTAATACAAAATGTATATCATTCATTGACAAATATTTTTTGTGTTGTCAAGTTATAAGAATTTCCTTGTTCAACAAGAATTTCTTATTCCTTGAAGGAAATGGGGAAAGTTGTAGCAAAGCCATAGTAAAAAAATTATCATTATAGTTTTTTACTGTCAATTGTGAGGAAGATTTTTGAATCATAATTTCAGTTCCTCCTCAAGTGTGCCTTGATTTGCCTTCCGTATTAAGAATGTTAGATGATATTTTTCTTTTGATTACAGTGATGATTTTGTTGAATCATATAAACTGAAATGAGCAGAAAAACCTTAAGTGTTTATTGTTAAACTTTTCCTTTCATTTAAGAGTGCACCTGCTACAGTATTTTACAAAAATTAATTGACTAGAAAAGTATATGCAGAGTGCAGAGTTCATTATTTTGTCATTTTCAGGGTATATTTTGTTTTTTGGATTGTAAATTTACCGGTAGCTTCTTTATTTACATGTACTATGCGCTTTGAAACTCCTGTGCATGCAAACACTTATTATTTAAATTTTATTTTCATTTGCTTTAAGGCCTAAGACTCAGTCATGATCCGATCTTCAGACAGGGCTTCATGTTAGCCACACATTTCCATGATTGTAAGATTTTAGCTTTTTATTGCATTGAAATTTGATAGGCCCTAAGATCCTATCAAACCCATGTTAATTATGTCTACCCCCAAGTAGCTGATTAAACTTTGAATTCTCACTGGGTCTTTCCAGGAATTATGAGGAGAATTTGGATTTTGATTGTATGAGAAAGATCAGGATTAGGTCATCTTGTTGAATACATGATTAACAATGGAAAGGGTTGCATGTTAAATCCTGCTGCAGTGAAGCTTTTTCCTGAAGAGTTGTAGAAGCCATTGGTTAAAGACTTAAGCTAGAATCTTGGGTAGATATGAGTGACACTTTTTGTAACTTACTAACAATATTTTTAGAGTAATGTCAGTTTTACTATAAAACACCTGGCCTTGTTGAATGTAATTTTCACTGATACATTGCTTTGTTTCAAAAAACTGTAATTTTTTACAATTTGCTTTCAACCAAATTAAGAAAATTCAAAGTACGATTTGAGGGAAACTCAGTGGAAGAATAGAGAATCTTGGTATTTTTTTAAATAGAAAACTAGTTATTTTTTTAAGTTGTTTTAATTTCAGATTTCCCCAGCATGTGGTTTGAACATTTTGGTCTTTGTTGTGACCAACTTGGCTTTAAATATTGAAAACAATTGATTGCACAGTATGGGTTTCTGATCGTTGCTTACCATAAAATAATTGATTAATGGTTAAATTTCCACTTTTTCTTGTAACTTACATGCATAATATATCGCCTTCAAAGCTACATTTAAATGTATATTGATTCAGAATAGAGTTTGGAGGTAATATTTATATGCTAAATGAACAAAGTGACATTACACACTGGGGATGATCAATGTGTTCTTTTGGTATTTGACATGCCGTAGTATATTTTATTGACATGTGTCATGTGCTTTGCATGCATATTGGATCACCCTACAGGTGTGACATTCTACTTATTTTATCTTCAGTATAATTTCTAAGAAAAACGTTATTTTATTATTTTTCGGATATATATATTATGCTTGTAGGAGTGTGTACACCACTTGTCATCTACATAGTTATGTTCAGGTGCATGTAGTTTCGTCTGGTGTATGTAGCATTATCTACTTGTAGTTTCACCATTATTGAATTGGTTTTAGAGTTCCTATACAGATTTTTTGTCAAAAAAATGCCAAACTATAGGTTTTCAAAAATTGAGATTTGAAGTGGGTGATGAAACTGTTTTAAATTGAGGCAATCAAAATAACCATAGTAACTGCCACTTGAAATATTCGGTCAAACTTCATTTTTATGAAGTGTCTGTGTTATGTAATAGTGTGACTGTATTAAATGGGTTAGGTTTCAGTCAAGGTGCATGTATCTCAGTGTTGACCAAAAACTGTAAAAATGAAGTTGCTGTATAAAGTTTGGTATATGCCTGTACTGGACAGTGAATCAACAAAACAATGCCTTACACTCATCCATGTGCTTATAAAATCAAGTGAGTAAAATGTAAGCAATACACTGTTCATAAGATTCATTATTTTACTTTCAATATTTTTTAAAAAGTATTATTACTGTGTGATGATGATGATGATGATGATGATAAAGTATAAATATTTTAAGGTATTTATCATTTTGTTACAGACAACACTCACGTCCCTGGATGGTCTGTCGAAGTTTATTGACCTTGACCAACTGACTTCAGATCTGGGTGGTTCTTTTAAGTATGACCATTCTAAGTGGATCAAGATGCGTATGGTAGGTCAAGAGATTTTGTAGAGGGCTTAATATTTTCTGTCTTCAAATCTAGCTGGCTTACCAGTCTGGCACTTATCTGGAATGGGATGCTTTTACTCAGAGGATTTAACTTACTGGTGCCCATTAATGTCCCTTGATGGGGAGCGGCACGTGAGAGTAAAGTGTCTTGCCCAAGAACTCAACACAATGAACATGAACAGGGCTTTTCATCTACTGTTAGGAAAGGTTTCATTTAGTGGCATCCTTCCAATAGGCACTCCTTTTGTAGTTAGCGCTCCCCATCGATTGCTGCTTTTTTAATAAGCGCTTTTATTCCAATAAGTGCCTTGTTCCAATAAGCGTCCCTATAGTGAACTCAAGGTGATATTTAAGACACTGATATGGAACACACTGAGTAGACAAATGTATTATGAAGTCTCCTTTCTTATCTGAACATAATATTGAAAATGATCTATCTATCAGAGCTGTTATTGTTACAGTTTTTGAGTTAAAGCAGCTGTTGTTTTTTGTAAGTCATTCTAACACATTCAGACCGCTATGTTTAAAATGAAATAAGTGCTCTGTTCCTGGTAAGTGTCCCCCCTCCAATAAATGCCCTCCCTGGAGCCACCGCAAGTAAATAAGGTCTCCAGGCACTTAATCAAATCATTACTAACAGTAACTATTGACACTGTAACAAACTAAGGTGAAATTCAGGTTAATTGAAAAACTTGAAATGTATAGATACACGCAAGTTCTTGAATTCCTTTTTAATAAATTTAAGTGCAGAAGTATCGATTTCTACCTGTATCAGTATTTAACTTTACAATGTATGTGGGTCTGTTTTTAACTTACTGGTATATCTACACTGAACATGTACAAAAAGAAAGATACATGTAGGTAAATTTGATGTCTGACCTGAGATCAATGCCACCTGTTGATACACAAAGCTTAAAATGATAAATGCAATCATTGTAAGATAACATGTTAGATATAATGTTTTGGCATTGTTGATATCATAACAAGTTTTATATGTTGTACTTGTCAAGTGAAGTAAAAAGTTTATTGGTTTACGTGAAACACAATTTCAATTCCATCTGTTTTCTTTTTGACACGTAAAGAAAGTCAATTGTTTGTGTATAATGTAGCTGATTGATATACGGAAGAAACTTAAGTACATTATCAGATAAGATGAATTTAAATTGAATTGAAATAATTGTTTTAAATTATGACAAGATAGTTTTTTTTATTAACAGCTGTCTAAAGCCTTTGTCTACCCACTGGGAAAGAAGCATAAGATTTTATCGTCATGAAATGTAATTACCCAAACCAGCAATTATGATTAAAACATGACAGAATACTGGTGAAAAAACAAATGTTTCAAGAGTATATATCAGTAGAGTGAAGTACTAACAGTAGTTGTTTTTGGGTTCTAAAGATATAAAGACATGCCTCAAGACCTTGGTATTAGTACCTTAAGGAGCTTTGACAACATGTTTAAGATATCACTATTTCTTTTACAGGCACTGGAAAAATTTCTGTATGAAGCCTCCTCATTATTAGCCAAGTTAGAGGAAATACAAGATGGATTAGCCCGAGAAGATTTTGCAGATACACTTGACGGTCTCAAAGATCAAATTAAACACAATCAGCATGTGAAGAAGTGGATTATCAAAGCTCCTGTGGAAGTCTTGCAAGAGGAGGGCGAGAAAATCCGCAACACAATCAAAAATCCAAGCCATAGGGATGATGGTGATAGTCTGACAGAAGAAGATGTGAAGAAAGGAGAACTTCAGATCAATGAGTTAGTGGAAGGGTTGCATTCAAAACGGCAAAAATTGAGAGAATTATGGAATCTACGGAAGCTAAAACTGGATCAGTGTTTTCAATATCGTGTGTTTCAACAAGATGCCGAAAAGGTAAAGAGGAAAAATAACTTTTAGATTTGTTTAAAAACTTGACTTCAGATGGGTATGAGTATGCTAATTTATATTGAAGTCAGGAGATAATTAAAGGAAATCCCTATAGGAAACCATTGCATGCTGCACAAAGTTGCACTAAATTTTTTATTGTTCAGTATCAGTTTTTCAGAAGGAACCAAATTATGGTTTATCAAATTTAACTGGCGACTTCACAGATAGATTTTTTCTGCCACTTTGTTTGAAGTTTGGCACAATTGAGTTACTGGCTCCATTATATCTTCTTTTTGTCATATATCTTTCAATTTGTTTTTGTTTTCAACTGGCTCAAAACACCTATTTGAAAAGTCTTGTTGACAAAATATTGGACAGGTATACAATCAAAAATATTATGTCATAACAATAACCTTCCTCAAACTTTTGCTGACTTCTTTTGAGAGACTTTTAGAATTTTGCTGGCTTAAGATTTTTACTTCTGGAATAGCAATTTTTTTTTGCCATAATTAATTAACAAATTGGAGATACAGTGTACATGAAAATTACATGTAGTGCACATATGTGCTGCTGATCAGTAGGGAGATATTATGTATGCCAACCAAGGGGTGCATTATGGCATTTGAAAGTAAGATGTCATTTTAAATTTGTGTCAGAAAAATAAGTCTAACTGTTTTACATGTATATTCTAACACAGTGGTTTTTATAACTCAGACAAAAATTCAAATTTTGAATTTAAATACTCAACTCCTTAGTTAAACTACTCTGGTAAAAGTTTTCATGGTCTGTGATGTTGCTTTCCACCAATGAAAGCGCTTTTGAACTTTTAGGATATTGGCGCTATATAAATATTTTATTATTATTATTAATGAACGTTGTTATGTTTGACATCACCTAACCCTTTCAATTCAACTCTCATGTGTATTAATATTAGTGGTCTACCTTTCAAGTGCATGGATAAAACCCAGTGTTTGACCATTCAATTGAAAGCCAGTGCTTTCATGTGGTACTGTTTATTATGTTGTACAAGGTGGTTCTAACTTTTTAGTCTGTGAATGAAACCCTAGTGTGTGGCCATTCAAATGAAAGCTATTGAGCCGTACTTTCATGTGGTACTGTTTATTATGCTGTACTAGGTGGTTCTGAGTGTTTAGTCTCTGGATACAACCAAAGTGTGAGACCATTCAAGTACAAGCTGTTGAGCAGTACTTTCATGTGGCTCTGTTTATGTTGCTGTACAAGGTGGTTCTAACTTTTAAGTCTGTGAATGAAACCCCAGTGTTTGGATGCCACCCTGCCGTGCTTTCATGTGATACTGTTTATTATGTAGGCTATACAAGGCACAAGGTGGCTCCAGCTTTTTAGTCTCTGGAAGAAATCCTAGTCAGTGGCCATTTTAATGAAATCTACAGTCTGAATTGAGCAGGACATTCTCATTAGGTTGTCATTGTTAAATTTAGCAGTCCTGTAGTGGAAGTAAAAAATCTTAAGTTAGTGGCTTCTTAAAGCAGTGTTTGTGTGCACGTGGCCATTCTAATGAATGTTGTTGAGCAGGGCTTTCTCATTAGGTTGTCTTTGTTGAATTTAGCACTCCTGGAAGTTTAAATCTTAAACAGCTTCTTAAATCAGTGATAACTCCAGCAATTGGCTGTATGGGTAGGTCATATGCAATCTGAGATTTAAGGGCTGTGTTTTTTTGTGTGTGTGTGTGATAGGGAACCAAAATACGAGAACTATTTCTGGCTCCTCTGTCTTATCAAGATGACAAAGTGACTAAGTCTCTAAACTGTGAATTGGCTTTTTTTTGTTTACCATGAAAGATGATCTAGACCCCTTCCCTTTACATAAATGTGGACATTAAATTAAATTTCCATGGATGTCTGCAACTTCTTCCCACAAGTGTTTTTTACATTACATGTACATGTACAAATCCTTGACAGTAGATTGATTTGAATACAAAAATTCAAGGTCTTGGAATTCCTTGAAAATTGAATCTGGACTTGAAGAGAAAAGCTCTGTAGTGGAAAAAGTCAAATGGAAGACAGTTTAAGAAACATATTAAGAACTTTGACTTTATTTTCTATTTGGAATTGTGTTGTTTTTATAATATACAATAACACTGATTTTTTAACACTTCAACTTTAGCTTGTAAAATGTAGAAATCTTGTAGAAATCTATAATAATTGTGCATGTGAGTTGTAGTCTTGTACCGACACTTGCTCTGTTTTTGATGGTATCAGATGATCAGATGCCCATGGTCTTTAGTTTCCATTCATGTTTACAATATACCGGTACTTGATATTCAACTGTTGTAGCTATATATGTTGAAAATTGCCTGAGGCCTGCACCTGTAATTTGTTGTTTGCCAGCGAAATATTAGTGTGCGATAAGGTTTGTTGCCTGCAGCCAGTGTATACTAGCACCAAACATGTATTGAAACACCACCTTTGTTATGGTAATACTTTTGCTGTTTTAGAGCTGCTTAAGACTTGCCCATTTACATTGAAAAGAAAAAACCTTGGAATAAACTCTTCCTAATAAACTCCTCTTTTCACTAATGTGGAACCTAGTATATGCTTAAAAATTTATTATTGTATCTTAAATATACATACTGTATGCAAATCTCCATTGCTTCCTGTTGGGGAGTTAATTTTACTGGTAAACGAAAACCTTTTAGCGTTAAAGCACCTATTGCTTTGTGAATTAAAGTTTTTTTAATCATTGTGCTATGACACAGAAATTTGCTCTGTTGTAGAAAATTATTTGACCACACGTTAAAACAGTTGGTACAAACTGACCTTCGGTGTTACAAATCTGAATTTTGCTGATTACACAAAGATCTAAATCAAATCTCTTGCATCAATGGCCCTCAAAAAATGTACAAAATTGACATTTAAAGGTTTTTCTGGTTTTCCAAAAAATTCACTGGATAATTAAAGTGAATCCCACGGTTTATTTTACTTTTAGCATGGTTTTATCTCTTAGCAGGGGTGCTTTAGTTGTCAAAATTAGTAAATCCTGAAACAGATGCCACGTGCTTTTGTTTTTTGACAATGAATTAGCATGGTTTATTATCTTGGGGTTATCCTTTTGTAACTGCTAATCCACAGGATGGTTCAAAGCTTTTGTAAAAACCTACGGCATATCGGCATTCTAGCTTTAAATATCACTGGAATAGTTACAAGTAGACAATGCAACTTCAAAAGGGATCATTTCTTTTGGTCACAATTTGTACTTTGTTTGTCCAAAGTAAAATGCCATGTTTTGAGTTTTTAAATTAAAATAAGGAAAGATAGATTGTGACTAAGTTACTGATTTTGTCAATCTCTTTTATTTGTGATTCCTGTGGGTCGTTCTTGATTAATACTTGAGATAAGAACATTGCTTCAGAAATCTGTTTTGGTTTCACCATCACATTGATTTTAATTCATGTTTTGTGAGGCCAACTTTTTTTATTACCTTCTTCTTGAATGGCTTCAATAAAGCAGATAATTTCCTTTTTCTCCTCAAACCCCAGGACATTATTATTAAAGCTGTCAGAATAGGCTTTTTTCTTTGACTGGGCCGTTTATTAAAATCAATCAAAAGAGAGAGATTGTACACAAAGCAAAAAATTTGCAATTTTTTGAAAACAGACAGAGTTCATTAAAAATTTATTGGCCCAAGTCTGAGATCAGACAAGCAGTCTGCTAACCTGAACGACAGAGATTATTTATGGTGATTTTACCCTGAAGAGGGTTAGGAAGTCTAGGAATTGTTGCTCCATTGCAGCAGAAGTGTGTAATAGCAACCATTTGGTTAGTACACCGTCAAACACAGGGAATTCGTGTTAACTTATATTTAATGATTCTTACACGAAGGTTAAACTTGAGGGATCACAGGGTGGCTAATGCTAAACCAACCTGAATATTAAGAAGAAGAAGAAGATTAAGTTAGGAGTGCAAACTTAATAGGTGCTTTCTGTCACTTGAGGTGTTGTACGGAAAGAAGCTTGAAAAGTGGTGAATCTTCTGCATTGATTCCGCAGTCTAATTTTCATCTCTGCATGAGACACCCTTTGAGGTTATGCGATTGTTATTGGCACCAAATATTTTCCAAAGAAATGCTGGCTTAAAACCAAGCTCTTTTTCTTCTTCTACAAATCACAGTTATTAAAGTCCATGTCTGTGTAGTAAATGCAATTTTGGCGATAAGCATTGAGATCAATTAAAAATTTTATGCAAAAGTTCTATGAAAATGTAGGAGACACATCTTGTTTAAATTGAAGTATCGTTCCAACCTTTTATAAACTCTACTTTACCGAAGAATAAAATAAGCAATACATTTTTCCTTTGGTAGTTAGATTTTATTATTTGATGTTTGTTTAGACTGGAAATTCAAAGAGCTGTGCAATAATATTCATGTAGTACTGACATCAAATTTAACTTCCTTGATGGGAAACAGTTCAGGTGTGGTAAGGAATTATGTCTACTGAAAAAAGCCCTGTCACAGCTAATTCTGCTTGCCTTGTCATTGACATGGAAATGTAAATTTTATTTCAATGTTTGGCTTCCCATTGGTGCAAAAATTTGTCAGCACCTGTACTAATAACATTTTTGGACGGGGTAGGTTTGTATTTGAATGCAATCAATATAATCCTGTATGACATCAATGGCAAAAAAGCGGTTTGACATGAGGATGTTCCTTGGTGCATTTTAAAATTACGTGTCTGTTAAAAAAAGCTAGCTGATATTGCTTGGGAAAAATATCTCTTTTTATTTCTCGTTCATGTTACAATTTGGTTGTCAGTGCATGCATCTCTTACATAGCAAAATGGTTCAGCTATCATGGATGTAAGTGTGGTCTAAATTAAAATATTATCATGAGAAGTGGATATATAAGATTGGTTAGGGCTCGTCAACTTTTATATTGAAACTGTCAATGTGAACAAATCATTTTTGAGGTTAGATCCAATATCTCTCTCTCAGTGTTGGTTTTCTCTGCCAATTTTTGTTGCAGATGCTGTTATGGATAAGGGAGAATCGGCAGGAGTTTTTGCTCAATTACACAGAAATTGGAAATGATACGACCTCGGCAGAAGAACTTGAGGACGAACATCAAAATTTTCAAAGTAGTTGCATGGTAAGTGAATTCAATTTCCAGCAATCAACTTGAAAAATTATATTTCAATGAAATGTTGTTGAACTTTGTGTTCAAAATATGCCAAAAGGATATTCAGCACTTGTAGTTTTAAGAGCTTGTCTGGATGTACAGATCTCCTTCTTAGAAATAGTCATCTATTATTTAGCTTAGGAGATCTTAAATGCTATTTTTCAGGCTCCTTTAGATTGAAAAGTTCTACTCTGTGGGCTGGCTTTTGAAATTTTCAAATCTTATGGGTTTTTTTACGAGTATGTGTATTTAATTACATATAAATAATATAGGGAATCCATGATTATCTCTCATGTCATCTTATTATGTTTTAGTTAAAGACACAAATTTCAAGGTTGTTTTTGTCTGTCCAAGTTTATTCAAATTGGATTTTCTTTTATACATGTTTCTTTATTCATTTGAGCTGAATTTCTGGTATTGCATTTAGTATGCACTACTCAGCACATGTGTAATATTGCTTCTTCATTTTTGTGAAAATATTGCCACATTGTTTTTACACTCTAGTGCAATTTTGTTATGTTTTGCGATTGAAAATTCACTGTGTTTATTTCCTGTTTTAGTAAGATAGACAAAGCATTTTGAATTGAACTTAATACGATTGGTCAAAATCATGCCATTAGAATAACAAATTCTAATGTTTTGAATTTGCATGACGTAGCTTGACACACCCTTGATATAATATCAAACCTACACTTGATTATATTCAAATACAATTTTGCAGGACTCTTTTCATCCATTAAAATTACTGTAATAATTGCTTGCAAATATAGAACAACTTTAGAAGGCCTAGACTGTATAATGTTACCTTTTGACCTAACTTCTTGTCTAAATACAGCTGTAAAACACAGCTATAAATTAGGCCATTTTTTCTGTGTAGATGCAATATATCTGGAAGGAAATGCAATATTGTTGTACTTGACTTAAAAGTTTTTTCCTTGTTTGGTAAACTTGAAGTGAATAATGTTTTATACCAATTGGTTTGGATGATTTTGATTGCATTCTTGTATCTGTTTCATTTATATTTAAGGAGCGTATTTTTAAAAGCATTGTATTAAAGTTTAATTGCATGCAGTTTCAAGTGCTGAATTTCTTCAATTTCTGGTACCTGTTGCTTTAGTGTCAAAAATAGCATGATATTGCCAATATATCATAGGTTATCAGCATTAAGTGAAATATTAAGTTATTTTGTAAACATGACTTACATGTACATAGTAAGATAAGGTTGAAAGATGTTGCAGTTTATCTAGAAATGGAAGACGTTTTCAATATCGTTACAGGGCTATATTTAATGTTTTTACTGGTTATTAATTATCTTCCGTCCAGAAGTTGAACTTTGTTGCTGGTTTCTTTGACCTTGAAATAATGTTATTTTTAAGAGAATGGTACAATTTTAGAAAATTATGGGTTTCTTCGAAATTGCTCTAACTAACAAGGTTGAATGTGGTGGAATGAGTCAGTAAAAGAAACCTGTTTGTGTAAATAGCCCTTAAGAAAATCCACTTAAACTCTCAAGGCTTCAGCAGGATTTACAGGTGGCGCAGCAGCTTAAACACGAGCATGTTGTACTCTGTATTTAGTAATGCGTATTTGAGTTCTGGCTTGGTTCACCTTGTTTTGTTCTTGGGAAGGGCATGTTTAGTACCCTTACAGCACTCCACTGCACTCAGGAATATTGGCAAGTTCTTGGGATAGATTAGTGATCCACTTAGGGGACGTAGCAATTTGGCCAGTTACTTGATGCTAGGATAAACTGTAATAGTGTGAGCCATTTTGTTACGAGTGCAGACTTCAACAGGTAACAGGATTGAAATCCATACCCTGGCAAGACAATGCAAATGTTTCATTAAGGTATGATGCCACAAGGGGAAGGTCACTCCTCTTGCAGAAAAAGTAAGAAAAGAAAAAAAAAACTTAAAATATACAGTAGCATCTTCTTACTGTAGCTAGCTGGACAGGCACAAAATTTTTACTAGGTGTTAGACTTAGTGTGCAGTGGCAAAGACATCTTGCCCTTGCATCATTTAACCTACAGTACAGTTATACATTTTACTTGACTTTCTTGTAATTTTCTTTCATGCTTGTAAAATGCACCACATTCTACATTTAGTAAATCTTTAACTAATTTATAATAATTTTAAGTCATCTGTAATGCAAGCTCTGAATTAAGTTTTCTTTACAACCTGGGGTACCTTCATATTGTCATAATAAAATGGAGTTTTCAATTCAACGAAGCATGATTTGCCGTTCAAAGAGTTAATAACTTGCATTGTTTCTGTAAAAGGAACCTTTCAAAATTAACAGTTGAAAGTGGCCAATTTTTAATTTTTTTTCAGTCTCAATTATTTTAAAATAGTGTTATTAGTGCTGTAAGAAAATTAAACTCCCAGTTTTTATTGGATAGAAAATTTATTTCAATGATACTCTCCTAATGATTAAAACATTTTGCAGTAATTCACAAAGGTGTAAGTTAAATTTGTAGCTTTAATTTACTCTTGGCAATGCTGTATTATCATGTAAATATAGAGTAAGAAAAGTGTCGATTTCACGTCCTAGCAGTTGACATTGTAAAAATGCAGGTAGTAGTTTCCTGTAATTTTGTTATTAGAAGGAGAATTTCAAGCAGTGTTGTGGACCAAAAATTTATTTCTAAACTATTTAATAACAAGGAATCATAATTTTTAAAAACGTGAAATAATGAAAAATCATGAAATTTAAATAAATCATCAAGACCTTGATCTTTTAATTTAGCCACTAAAATGGTATTCTCTCACAGTATATTTCAACTCATTTGTGAAACTAATTTTTTTTTGTGATGTAGCTTTTTTTACCAAACAGGATAGTCTTTGCACAAGTTAAAATACAAATGAAATCAAACAGAAACATGCTCAACAAATTTATTTAGAGTGTGAAAAACATACGTCATCTTAAGTCCTGCTTCTAAGTTTAAAAAGAATAAACTTATATGTGTGATATTGAATTTAAATTCTAATTTTTACGAAAACTAATAATTTTCATTCCCACGAGGAACAAAAATTATTAAAAGTAAATATGCAATTTTATACTTCAGGTTTTTGACAGATCAGAAACTGTCATTGTGAATTGGTCTTAATTTCTTTTTGACATTATATTGCTTGGCTTCCTGAATTCAAATGTATTTTATTACTTTTGCAAATTTACTGTGTCATATGATAACATTTGGCTACTAAGAAAACAGCTTCTGTTTGATGACAAAATGAAAGTGCATTTGTCACTGCATAACTCTTTACTCTGTATTAGGTTTGCATGATATCATG
>Ga0126338_10000930_pt1 | contig 17657 bp, 7 predicted proteins | sample OrbCmetagenome_2_FD_92529 | JGI IMG/M metagenome (GOLD analysis project Ga0126338, IMG submission 92529) | Coral microbial communities from Petempiche,Puerto Morelos, Mexico - Orbicella C C metagenome | ecosystem: Host-associated > Invertebrates > Cnidaria > Coral | place: Petempiche,Puerto... | reverse complement strand
ACTTAATGCTGGGGGTAACCCTGCGATGGACTAGCATCCCATCCAGGGGGGAGTAGAAATACTCCTAGTCGCTTCATGCTACAGAAACCGGGATAAGCTCTGGCCTGATGGGCCACTTGGCTCACATGCAGACTTTACCTTACCTTACAGAGTACACAATACCTTTGATTCTAAAATTACCTTTGGTTGTAATGTAATAAAGAAAATGTTTTCAAATAATTGACTGCTGTGCTTACAACACACACAATTCATAAAACAGAAGCAAATAACTTTGTACTGGCCTGAGGTCTTTGTAGCAGATTTCTTTCTTTTGCCTCGCTGTCTCTTTTGTATGTCAGCTATTAGTTTGTTGAAATCATCTTGATGTTGATTCACTAAATAAAGACACATAGTTATACTGTTGAAAGGAAATATTCATGAATGACATTCAAACCTGAACAGTACTACTCAATCACAGAGGCTGAATGATTAATGCCCTGGGTTCCAGAGGATCCAGCATCAAGTCTGGCCCAGGTTCTCATGCTCTGTTCTTGCACAAGGTGCTCCTGTATCCCCAAGCATATAACTAAGTATTGAGGGTTGCTTCAAAGACAGCCTTCAAAAACTCGAAAAGACTTGCAATGGACTAGCCTAGTAACAATGATTTTAAGCCAGCCCACAAAAACATGAAGCAAATAACATTTTTAACACACAAGGGTAGGAGTCAGGGTTCTAGTGTCTTGAGGATATTTAGGCCTTATGGACTTCGTCTAAAGATCATTTTGTCAAAGTTAGTCTTTGTGTGAAGCCATTCATCCATCTACCACTGCATGAGCTGTCCCGCCCACCCATCCTAAGATGGGAATTGACTTTTATCTTCCATTAGCGATAATTATTTTGCTCTCCTCCCATTGCTACACTTGCAGGAGCATCCCTAGGTTCTAAAAGTGCGTAACGCAAAGTTCTTTAAAACAAGTAGGTTAAACTTACAGTATTTTTGTCGGGTTTTGTCCATATCTTCTTCACTTTGGTCTTTCTCAAAATGAAGACCCTGTGTAATTAAATGAAATTATAAATAGAGAAAGAACAATCAATTACTAGGAGATAAAATTTCAAAATAATATAGCAATTAGACGTGGTCACATTACCCTTGGAATCTCTCAGTATACTTAGAGTATGCTCTACTTTCTATAAGAATAAGTTGTTAATTTGATTACATACTGATGTTGATGCTTCTGAAGTAGAAGATGCTTCTTTGGCTCTTGTCTTCTCTGCTTTCTCAACCTCTCTCGCAATTTGAGCAGCTGTGAAAAAATATTATTTTACATGTTAGTTTGATGCGTTTAGTATGGGCACAAGCAACTTCAGTTTCAATCAATTTTAGGTTTTGAGCGATGAAAATGGCTCATTATCATTCAAGTCCAGTTGATACATTTATCACCTGAAAATTGCGGAAATTGCACCTAAGAAGCTTTGCTTCAAAATTTTCTGGGGGACATGCAACTGGTCAGACCTCCCTAACCGGAGTGGACGGCCACTCACAGAATCCTAGCTAAAAGCATGGTCTTCGTATTGACTTAATTTTAAGAAGGACTGTTAAATACATCAATACAATTTACCTGTCATAGGTGTTGGTGAATCACATTGTGCATTGTAAAGCATCACAAAATCTTGATGCCTTTTAACAAGGGTCTGAAAAAAATAGACAAAATATGATTCATAGATTCAGATATTTTTCCAGCTAAAGAATCCATGGAAAAATGGCCCATTGCCTGCTGTAAAAAAAAGCTTAATAATCAAATCAGTAAAGGAAAAGTTTTTGGGCTTGTCTACTCACAGATTTATCTCCTTTGGTTGACAAATTCCATTCCTTCAGTCTTTGTCGTAATTCCTTTTCTGCCATTACACTGTAAACAAGTTTAGGGAGGGGCTTTCTTTTCTGTACTGTCCGACTGGAGAAAAAATAATGCCTCATATTGTACAGGGTCTGAAATTAACTTTTTTTGGCAGGCGCCAACTGGCGACTTAAATTTTTTTTTTCAGTCACCATATGGAAAAATGTGGTTGCCAATTTAAGTGTCAATAAAATTTTTCCTTCACAGCGAAACACAAAGTTTAAAATTGGTTTAATACTTCAAGAGCCGCGGAAAGGTAAAAAGGAAGTGACCAATTAGCGGGCGGCTTTGAATTTTATTTTAATTGATTTGGCTGAAAATCAAAGTTATTGTTTGTGCAATTATCGTGGCACGAAACAGTTAATCGCCCACTGGCGACCAGGAAAGCGCAATTTCGGACCCTGTTGTACAGACAGTGTATTACCCCTAATAGTAACTAATATTTTAAATATTTCTCTTTAAACAGTACAGGTGAAGTCTCGTAGCCCATCAGAACTGCTCTTATGAACAGTTTCAATAACGTTAAGTGACTACATATATATCATTCTACTCCCTCTTGGATATGATGTTAGTCCGGCTGTTAGTCCACTACAGAGGTACCCCCGGCTTTTAATTTGCAAGTACCCATTTATACTGTCACTTGAGTGGAGAACAGAGCACAGTGAGGTCAAGCATCTTATCTAAGAACAACACATAGTGACCCCACCCCAGCCAGGGCTTGAATCTAGGCACCTCGATCCAGAGTCTATTAGGGCACCAACCCTCATAACCTTTTAGACTTTGCAGTATCAATATCACTAAGGAAAAAGGCTAAAAATAGACACACAAAGAAAACTCCAAAGTCTACCAAATAGCCAGTCTTTTGACAAAATGCACAATTCTTCAAATAATATTAAACAAAAATCCATGGGCAATGATAGGGAAACTTCATATTTTCAATCTTGGGACTTACATAAGTGCATTGGAGCCTTTAATTGTCAAGGTAGATGAACTTGCTGTTGAAGAACAAGCTTCTTGAATCACAGAACAGGAAGCTGAGTCATCACTTGATCCAGGAGGAGATTCTTGAAATTCTGCATCAGATGGACATTTTCTTTTACTTGATTTACTAGTCTTTGACTCACTGGCTTTCTTCCTGCTTTCAGATAAAAAGAAATTTTAAAAGAAAGGTTACAAAATTAATGTTTGTATTGTTCAGACTATGCTGCATTCACAAGTTATCCTGGTCTCTGAATATTTTGCTAGACTTGCTTGCTGACACAAAGAGGAAGAGCTGGTAAACTTCGAAAGTGAGGTGCTTTTGAGATGACAACACTTCAAGGCTGTACATAACATTGCAACCAAAGCTAATTCAGTTTATTATAAGGCAAGGTAGTCTTGAGGAAAATCCAAGTGTTCTGATTGGTTCTTTCTTGGTCAGGATTTTGCCATACAGGCCATCATAAGCTGTGTATATCGATGTAATTCTGAAAGCCAGCATATTCAAAACAAGCCTGGCTCAAGTGCCATATAACTACTTACTAACCCAGCTTTCTCAAGCTGTACTGGGGAATATTATCTCTTGGTCATTTTTTAACGGACCTTGCTGCACTTTGTCCATACTGCCACTTTCTTAGGCCAATATTCCCCAGTGCGGCCCTCAAGCTCAGTCAGTAAGAGGCTAATATTATTTTTATTTTCTTTGTACCTTCGTAAAGAACTTTTCTTTTCTGTTCTTGTGAGGCAGGCATCAAGATGTGAATTTATTTTTCTGTGTGGAACCATGTCACCACAAACTGGACACTCAGCTGAGAGAAAAAATAATGAATTAAACTTCTAGCCTCAACTTATTTTAAAACAGGTTTTTGACTTACTGTAATTCAATTTCAGATTATTTCTTTACAAATTAACAACATAATATTGAAATCAGTCACTGGTTCCCAGAAAAAAACCTTACATTCACCAACAATCCATTGAAATATGGCTAATACTGTACTATCATCAGGGCTAGATTGTTCAAAAGCCAGTTAATGCTAACCCAGGATTAAAAGTGAACTGAAGTATTCATTTTTCTTGTAAAAAATGTTTTTTCGCTGCTTGTGTTTTGTGTAGTTTGAGATTACTGACCCTCAGAACTGAAGGACAAACAACATAAACAGAAGTTTAACCTCATGGAAAAGTTGTAACAACAACATCATTTATTTACACCAAAGAAAGGAAAGAGGAAAACATAAATTTTGAAGCTTATAAATAAGGTATTAGCTGCCTATGACAACCCTATGGCTAAAAAAATTATGCAGCTATCTATAGGATAAATTATTTAAAAAAAATGAAATTCTCAATGAACTTGGGTTAGCTTAATTGGGCTCAGAACAACCCGGCCCAGGTGAACACTTACCAAAGTCTGCATCTGAAGGTTGTGCTGGGGTTTCATTTTCAGATCTGCATTCATCCACGGCTGTTGGCTGTAATTCTGATTGTTGTTGCTCCTGCTGATTTTCCTCCTCATCAACAACAGCAACTTCAGGTTCTGCTGTACTAACAGGGTTTTCTAATTCATCATTCAATGTCACCTCCACAGGATTTGAAACTTGCTCATTCTCTGCATCAAGCCTCTGTCTCTTTGTGTCTGGACTTGAAGACTTTGAGTCATTTTGAGGTGTTGATTGAGCCTATAAAATAAAATCAATCACATCAAGTAGTACAGGAAAGTTTGCATTCAAGCCAGGTGGCCAAAATAGCTTCCGACTCTTGATAAGATCTGGGATGTGCCAGAGCTCCAGCACGTATTCTGTTGTGAATTACCAGCTATACCGGTAATCACTATCAATGATAAAAACCTTAAAAAATTGGCGTATATGGGAAAGTTGTTATCTTAGTGCTCTCTGATGGTTACTGCACTAGGGGTCTGCCTAGTTTGAATTTTATTGAAAGCAATGATGGCTGGTGCTTAAATCTGGTTTCCAACACATGAAGTGACTGGAAGTATTTCTACTCCCAGGCTCTGGATGGGATGCTGGTCCACTGCAGAGTTACACAAAGATTCAAATTTGCGGCACACATTTATACACATAGGTGGAGAGAATAGAATAGTCAAGAACACAATGCAGTGATCCCAAGCAGGGATCGATCCGGAGTCCAACACACTAACCATTATACCGCTGTGCCTTCCACACTTCATAGGAGATTATAATTTCATAAAAGTGGGTAATCCCTTATCCAGAAAAGTATTGGAAATCCAATGTTTCAGTAAAGAAAAATTGCAGGAAAAAAGAACTATTTTTAAAACATTTTCTTGGACTGCCACACATCAGATTGTCACTGTATAAACTAGAAGTTGAAAAGTGGAAAAAAAAAACAAAACAAAACAAAACAAAAAACAACAGCATTACCTTTCTTCTTCTTGTGTGGGCAGTACTGCTTCTTTTATTCTTTGTTTCACCTCTCTTTTTAGCATCATCTTTTAAACTTGTTTTCTGGGCATTGGTTGTTGCTAATTCTAACAGCTTTGTTCTATGACAATAAAAAAATAATAATACAGTTTAAAATCCAGCACAGTAATGTATACACATCAGGTACAGGATTCAGAAAACAAGGGAGTTCACACAGGGTAAATTACAGGTGTTGACAATCTTATATAAATAGTTTGAAACAGCACCAATATCCTAGAAAAATACAGTTTCTCCAAAAAAATCAGTAATTTTCCTTTCTTGAGGGTTCAAGACTCTTTGATTTAACATTATTGCCATACCTTTAAAACTTACTGTTAACTCCTTGCCTACTTGATTTTTATAAAACATGAGATGAGAGAGAAGGTGATTGTAACCTCCAGATCAAACTATTTTTCTGATTTGTGTAGAACACATCTGGACCAAATTTGACTGGAATACAGGACTCACTTGTAGCACAATTATCAAGAAGTGATGTCTCATTGTTAATCTAATTTGCATCATTGATATAGCACACTTCATGAACTTAAAATAGACAGATTGCCCAAGGTGAAATAAAGAGGCTAGAAAGTAGGCAAGCAAATAACCAAACCCGAAAAAATGCTTTCCTTATCACCAAAAACTGAAAACCAAATACTAAGGGGTAAAAAATGAAAGCTGCAACAGAAACCAAAACCAAAAAACAGTATATTTTAAAAGCAAAACTGAAAAAACTGATCTAAAAACACTTGATCAAAACCATAAAACGAAAACCCCCAATTTCCCCCCATGACCCATCAACTATGATATTGTATTACCAAGCTAAACAAAAAATATCACTTAACATAGAGGAGTGGAATACCTGACTTTGATGAAGTTCTTAACTAATTCGTCTAATACTCTGTTGGTTTTTAAACTTGGTGGACTAACTTTCTATGAGAAAACAGAAAATTATTAGCATTTTGTTATAAAATGGTCTTGCATTAACTCACTCTCGTGATCAGCTGATATGAGCTCTATCTAAACCTCAAAATATTAATCCTTTTTACTGATCAGTATACATTTCTTTTAATGTCAGCTCTGAGAATTCAGTTATACATCCAGGGCTTGAAAAAAGTGCCATTCCATTATCCTGTACAAGTAGATTTTCCTTCTGGGAAAGTAACTTTTCATTCTCACTTGTCCGACGGCCAAAGGATTAGACAAGTCATCTGATAACAAATCATTAAAAGAACAAACTAAGACTTGCCCAGGGCAAGCAATAGTCAGGAATTTAACTTATTCTCAAGCCCTGACATCAGGATGGTATTCCCTTATTTACTTAATTCTCTCCTTATCAGAAGCTGTCTAAGGCATTAACATGTTAAAAAGGAAAAAAAAGAGAGACCCTCAAACACTTACCGAGGAACATGTGGGACACTGTGGTTCATAGCTAAGGGATCTTCGGATACACAATGAGCAATCTGAAAATTGTAATAAACATCAAATTTTAAGCTCTCCTATTGACCTCTCTGATCAAAACTCTCATAATTAACTACTTCTCTTCAGTAACCACTTGTCAAGGTTATACCAAATTTCTTCCACACTGCAAAGTCCCAGCAGTAGAAAAAGTGTTGTTGCCCAAAACATCCATACCCAATTCCATGAAAGGTTTTCTACTTCCACAAACCCACCCCAATTCCTCTCTACTAGCGACAAAACTTTTCTGGGAAAGTAATAAATTATTATTAGTTTCCCAGAAAAATAGTTTCTTTGCGTTATTTCTTAGGATGGGCTGATACCGTTTTTTCAAATCGATACGATACCAAGAATGATACTGACTTTTTCCTTCGATATTGATACCGATACCGATACTGTGACGCGATTGAGTTAAGTGGTAAATCACATAATCTGGTTGACCAAGTACAAGGTTGTCTCGCACTGATAATGTTGATTGTTGTTCAGTACTTTCTTGTTGAATCAACAACACAGATAAACAAGTCAAAGATTTCAGTCTATTAACGAAAACATAGTCCTACTCAATAACACAATGGTGATGACCAGAAGAATGCAGGCTGAGGAGACAAAGTGAGGACAGGTCAGGTGCAGTATTGAAAGCATTGAAACTTCTCGCTGGTATCGTTTTTTTTTTTTTTTTCCGATCCGGCCTTGGTATCGCCGGTATCGAATATTTGATATCGGTATCTGCCCATCCTTATTTTAAAACAATAACAATGGAAAGTATATTGAGACACTATTTATAATTTAAGCCTATGAATGGGGTCTCGTATACATAAAAATGTTATCAACCCAACAGTAATAAAATAAGAACTTGTAGGAATTGCTTCAAGCTGAGATACCATAGGAACAACTGACGCAATTCAGTTAAATCTCCGTTCCAAACTCCACATGATAACGAAACATTCTGTCTTGGGAGGATAACATTTCTGTCCGTTTCCGAGACATTATTAAATAAAATGAACTTACAATTATGAGAACACTCTGGAATTATCATTGCAACATCAAAGAATTCGTAGCAAATAGAGCATCTGAGTAGATTGTCGATCGTCTAAAAAATTAAAATTTTAAACACAGAAATTATTAAAATTTCACGCAGGATATGGTCGATATAAGCTTATCTATAAACAAATTACCCTCATTTCTGGTAGTGACTCTGGCCAGTCTGAAGGACTCCACTCAGCCAACTTAGCAGAGGAAGTTTTCATATCCACAAAAGACAACATACTGGCGAGATTACCGCACAAAACGACAAGAAATGTAAGAGAAATTCATCAGCAAAACTGTCGCCATATTGGAATCAAAGAAATTGGCGCGAGAATACTTGTATTTTGATTGGCTGAAGACATCATTACCCATCACACAGCGCTGTCTTTGTTACGCTTTCTATTAGACGTCGTGATTGGCTGTAACTAATAAGCCAATAAGAGACCGAAATAAAACTCACTTGCAACGATTGCGTCACAACTGCATAAAAACGTGCGTGAAACAAGATGGAGGAATATGCGAGAGAGCCCTGGTAATTTTACGTTTCCTTGCCGTTTAAATTAGCTGGATCTCTTAAAACTAGGTATTTTTTAAAGCTGCAATAACTGATTTCTGTTCATGGATTTTTTCCAAGTCCTTACCGCATTGTGGATGATTGTGGAGGAGCGTTCGCAATGGGCGCGATCGGTGGTGGAATCTTTTCCTTCGTGAAAGGATGGAGAAATTCGCCGGCTGTAAGTTTCATTTTGCTTGCTTTTGCCGTTTTGTAGAATAACCTGTGATACTTAAGGCCGTTTAAAACCATAGGAATGTTATACGGCAGATCGTTAATGAAATATTTCAGTTCAACTGTATAAGATGTCAGTGGCATAATTTTCATCGTAGTTAGTGACCAACTTCCACGATTTAAAGTACGCTGAAAATGTACTGAGTTTTTGTGGGAGAAGTTAATGCACTTATTTACGCACTGTTCTGGGTTTGCATTCCTTAAATCTCAACAATCACTCATCCTGGTAACCGGGTGTACTGCTGGACTCTTATCAATGCTCACTTACATGTACAGTCTATGTAGGTGCATTTGATTGGTTGGCTAATATGAGGTCTGATAATAAGTGGTATTTCTTATAGGGACAAAGACTCTATGGTAGTATAGGAGCAGTTAAAACAAGGGCTCCTGTTCTTGGAGGTAAGTGTTTCTGTTTTATCCTTTAACCATTCTCTCAAAGTTGACAAAAAGGCAGGATTGGATTCTGTTGGCAGGGTTGTCATTTAGTTTTGACTCACCTGTTGTCTTGATCTTCATATCCATAACAAAGTTGTTACTTTGTAGGTGAATTATATCAACAGCAGATAAGTTTACACATATCATTGAAGCCCTGTCAGCTGTAACAGGTGTTTTGTGTTAAGGCCCTAAATGACAACCCTGGTCATCAACTGTTGCATAACAAAACATTTCCTGGTAGATTACATTCCTGTGATATAGTCAAGATCTCAGCAAGTGTTTTCATCTAATTTGCTGCTTATTTCTTCAGATATCATATATCTTGTGTATTGTTTATTGTTTATATCAACTTACTGAACCTGTGTCGTAATCACATGGGTGTTATTGCCAAAGGAACCTCTAATCAATAATATACATGTAGTCTGCACTAGAAACGTTCTCAACTTTCCTCACCTGGAGGTGTTAAACTTACACAGTTTTGTTGCATGGTCCTTCTTAGCTTATTATCAGGTGCCTTTAATGTGGTTATCTGTTACTGCAGGTAATTTTGCTGTGTGGGGAGGTTTATTTTCTACTTTCGACTGCTGTCTGATGGGATTAAGAGGTAAAGAGGATCCATGGAACTCAATTGGAAGTGGCGCCATCACAGGGGCTGTGCTAGCTGCAAGAGGTAATGTGTTGATCATATAATTGTGTAACATCTATGAAAGTAATCACAACACTATGAAGTGGAGCAAACCAATAGTTTCTAGTCTTAGTCATGTTGTTGGCCTGTGCTCCTGGACAAGGCAATTTTCTCTTAGAGTGCTCTCTCCAACTAAATTGGTACATGCACTTGCAATATTTTAGACAATGTAACAAAATGCTGAGGGATAACCCTTAATGAACTTGCATCAAGTCCAACAGGAGAAGTATGCTGTAGCACTCCTTGTCACACTATGAAGTGAAGTGTTGTCCCAAGGAGTCACTATATTCCCAAACATGACAAGATACGTTTCTCACCATCTGTAGGTGGACCCTCAGCAGCTGTTAGATCAGCGGCAGTAGGAGCCATCTTGTTGGCATTAATTGAAGGAGTAGGAATCTGTATCACAAGAATGACAGCTGAACAGTTTAAACCAGGTTTGTGTTTATCTTTACTAAATGTCCAGTTTCACACTTCTGTCAAGACTATAAATGTACATTTGTGCCTGTCAAATCAACCTGCACCTTCACTTATCTCTTTTAAGACTAGTGTGGCATAAGGTCTCTTTACATATAAAGTAGACACTTGAAGGAGGTCTGAGAGGAAGTGCCCTCACCTGGAGATTGATTGTTTTGAATAATCTTGATTACTTTTCTTCCTTTGTCTTTCAGTGATGCCTCAACCTCCGGACCCTGCTCAACTGCCACCCAAACCATTCAACCCAACGCCACAGTCAACACAAGCTGGATCAGAATTTGATTATCAACCACAATATCAGTAACATAGGAAGGCACCAAAATCATATTTAGGCATTGTTTTCAAGGGAATTTTATTCACGACTCTTCAATATCTTCACCAGGAGCCTTCAAGTGACATTGCCTCTAAAGAACTAGTTGAAAATGCAGTGACGTAATGGAACATAATTACATGCAAGTGATTTGCCTTATCAAGGAGACTAAGTTGAAATGGTTTGAAAGAGCATTTCACTGGGCAGAGCACATCTGCCTTTACTGTCACCTGCATTTTCAGGATTGTGTTTGATTGCTGCTGTTTAAAGACTATACATGTTCAAACTTTTTGTTTCAAGTTTTCAGCAGCACAAGATGTTAAGGGAGACAGGGTATTGTTGATCAGTACCCGTCTTGTAAATAGGTAAGTTGACACTACAAACAAGTTTGTCGAAACATGGACATGGTAAACAGATCAGTTGCTATAGTTGACAACAGAGTGCCGAGTCTTTGAAACCTTTTTGTAGCAAGCCATACTCTTCCAATTTGCTTTAAGTTTTGAGCCAATTACACTGTGTTGTATTGTAATTAAATTATGTTTTAATTGAAATAGCAATTACACAATAATTTAGAAAAATAAAGTTATATTTAAAAGGGTCTTTGTAAATAAGTAGTCTGGTGTTTCTTAATAATTGAGTGTTTATTAATTTTCTGCTGATGCCCAGAGGAGGTTAAATGAAATGATGCAATTTTTGTCGTACAATGTATGGTGGAACCCTGAAAAAAATGAACCCCTATCCAATGAAGTCTGTGGTTCAACAGTTTCATTTAGCCTGATCAAAGTTAAGTACTACCAGTGAAGTGTCTGGACCAGACCCCTATTGCAACAAACACCTGCGATATTAAACACTTTTTCCTACTTGCTCGGCTCTTCATTATACTGGGGTTCCACTGTACTGTATGCTGTATGTGTAATGATTTGATAAAGTGCCAGTAGTGCCATGCAAATTCTGGCAGATTGAAGGAGAGTCCTTACTGAGATGTTGACCTTGTTTCAATTATGTGCAAGCAGTTTTTGAAGTACATGTACCAACAATGCAATCTAGAATCTCACATCAACCTTATTCAAGCTGTACGAAAAACTCTAGGCTCGATTACCACAGGGTTTGTACGGGTCCTTGAAAACCCGGAAAGTCCTGGAATTTTATTGTGGCATTTTCCAGGACTTTCCAGTCCTGGAAAAGGGCTACTGGTCCTGGAAAGTTTTGGAAATCTGTTAATCTAAAGTAAAAAAATATGAAATGTATGGCAGACAGTAAGGAGAATTAACGTTAAGATCTTGGGAGTGAAAGGGTTAATATGAATTTTAGAGTCCTGGAAAAATCAATCCGAGTCCTGGAAAAGTCCTGGAAATTTGATTCTGAAAAAGGGTACGAACCCTGTTACCAGCTGCTCCCTCTTCTCAGGGAGGCACATGGACCCAAGAGCGGTGGAAATCAAGCCTAGAAAAACTCCAGTGTAGCATGAATTGAAATTTCCTGGAATCTCTGATCAGCCAAACCAATACCCAAACTGCTGACATACCGTTGGTAGGCTCTGTTTTTCAACTTGATGTATTGATTTGAGATTGAATGGATGATTACTCAATAATCACTTTATAACAATACCTAACTGTTACGCAGTCACTTGCTGCGCCGTAACACCCTGTTTTAAAGCATGTTTCATTAGTCACTAACTTGGGATGAATCACCAGTAAACTTGCAATGATTTGTCACCAAAGTAAAAAATTTGTGTCCATTTGTGTGACTTTCAGAGACTTCGGGTACGTTTCTTTAAGAAAATCTATGATTGGATTCTTAAATCTGAAAGAATCCGAAAAACGGATTTTGCATTTCTTTAATAAACAGATCAATCCAACATCTCTCTGATCATGGTGCATCAAAGGAACCAATGAATCCACTCTGAAATCCGTTCTCAGATTCTTTCAGATTTAAGAATCCAATCTTGGATTTTCTTACAGAAACGCTTACAGAAACACACCCTTTGTCAACTGATGGAAATGCAAAGGTTTGCTGGTAATCACTGGATGTTAACTGATGAATCACTATAATGTTAGATAATTAATGAAACAAATTTTGAAACCAACTGTTGTTGTTTAGATGCAACAAACTGTCCTGTATGTCTTGCAAATTACTATCTAGTCTCTAAGTTAATAATTTCTAATGAAAATAATCTTGATTATGAATGCACATGTGACATACTTTGTATTATTTTACATAACTATTTTCACTAGTTGTCATACAACCCATCTATCTTGTTTTTATTAAAACTTTTCCAGTCGACTTTCTCTGCATCACAAACTTGAAAGCTTCGTTTGCCTGAAGGAATAAATCAAATGGAAGCAAGTCTCATTGTTGCAAAATAAATTACAGATGAAATATAACAAACTAAAAAACAAAATGTATTTTCTGTTTCATTATTGAACTCTTTCAATAATTAAAAGTGGTATAAAAATACTTTCTATTCTTTGGTAGAATGTGGCAGTAGAGATAGATGTCTTTTAGAAATGTGTAGTTCCAGAAAATATTCATACCTCCCCATCCCCCAACCCTCCGGAAATTCCAATAATTTTTTAAATGTTTTAATTTTAGAGAACTCCCCCTCCCCACCCCCCAAGAAATTCCAATCCCTTCTGTGGAGGGAATATGGATATTTTCTGGAACTAAACCATGAGGCCTTTATAATCAAATTTATGTCATGTAGCTCTTCTAGGCAGGCAATCTTTCGGCTTATCATGCAGTCTTTTCTCGATGAGCCCAAAGAGATTCTGTGTTGGAGGTTATTTAGGTCTTACACTGATTGTCTTAAGTCTATCTCTGCAAACAACAGCTGTAAGTACCTGGTCTAGTTCAAATTCTCCAGAAATATGTGGTCCTTTGAGCTTTCCCTGCACAAGTAACTCCAAAGATTTATCTACAGACTCTTTCAGAAGTGCTGGGTTGTGCTTCATGTGGGATCCCTAATGAAAGTACAAGGAAAAAGATTGCTGCAAATTATTGATATTGAATGGTGTAAAGAACAGTAAGTTTATTAACAAAAATTAATTTTTTTAATATAATGTTTAAATGACTATAAGCACATACATGTATGGAAAATAAAGTCTTTACAATAAGCAGTACTTACCCAAAACAAACCGGCTGTAAAAACAAAGAAAGAAAAAACAAACACTCAGCTGGTTACAAAATATAGATCTTGCAGATTATGTTGCAACTTAATAAGCCATCAAATGTATCAATTCTAGAAAAAGACCTGATCAGTCCAGGTATTAAGACTGAAAAGGTTCCTTAAATAAAGGTCTGCAATGCATACATATTGTGTCTACTATATATTTTGATATATAACCTTTTACATAATTGAGATGAGTAAATACAACTTACCAGCTGAACAGTTTTTCACCAAGAGAACATTTGCTGGGATCTGAAAAATTATTCAACAATATTCAGAACTGCAAGCCATCATGAGCAAATTTCTTTTCATATTATCATATTATTACGTGGCAGAGCCCCCTTCAAACTTCAATTTTCTAAATAAAGCCTCAGAACAGACAATTGGATTGCAAGTTTCTTCTTAGTGAGTGTGAGTGCATTATAATGATGATGATGCAGCCAATGATCACTGGTATGTTGTCATAAATAGAAATTTTATTATTAGTCTGTGGTGTAAATTTTTTCCATCTTTCATCATTGGACCATACGCGAGCTAAATTCATCTCTAGATACATGTACCTGTGGAATATCTCCTGAAGCAAAGCCAACTGGAAGAACGACTCCTCCCCATGCAATGCTAGATAAGAAGAAAAAGTCACAAATTATAAATTATTAGTAACAACATGTCAGTAAAGCTAAAACTAACATTCATTTCACTTGACTGTTTGGAGGCTCAAATAAGTCTTCATGGGTTATGATGTCAGTGCATGGTTTGGTGTATCACGACCTGAACCAAAAAAAAAAAAAGAATCTCTCTTCGAAAGGCTCACTTCCATTATTGTTAGAGAAACATCAGAGAATCATAACAAACATTACATACATACAGCCTATACCCATTTTAAGAGATCTGTTTGCCTCTGACAGCCTGACTGATGGACAGACTAGAAATGGACTGACTGATTGATGGCAGGATGGACAAATGGACAGACACACTTGATTGTTACTCTAAGTGCTCCATATGGCAAAACTGTGAAAGATTTTAATTTTGATACCTTACCATCTCAGACACTCAGTAAAAACCTGTCCTCCAACAGCTTCCATGATCACATTTGCCCCTTTCCCTCCTGTTAGTTCTTTGACCTGGTACAGAGAATATTAATAACAATACCAAAATGTTTGATCATATTTGCCAGTAATTAAATTTTGCACTCTAGCTAACTGTAGTGACGCCCAGGGAATAAAGGATAAAAGAGTCAAGAAGACATAAAGGATTGTTGGCCTACGGACTTCAGACTTTAAAACACATCTCAGAAGGAAATTTTTGGGGGGAGGATATTTTTTTGGTTTTTAAGCTTAAGGACGTTCATGCTAATTGTTTCTGCGCATCCTTATTGCACATACAATTTCACATGCCATGTCATGCATCGAGCGCGCACTAAGTAATAAAACAAACAATGATAGCGCAGATGGCCATAATTTGCTATAGCTTCGCCTTAAATTAATGATCTTGGATGTTCGATGACCCCTATTTTTCTTTTGATGGATCATTTTCTCTACTGATTTTCTACATTTAGTGAAAAAATGAAGAAAATCTATCCATTAGAAGTTTGAATTTTTTGCAACATGCACCACTGAATTCCATTCTTTTTGGCTCTTTTAGCTCAAAATCAGGGTAGTTTTCTACACGCTTTATTATCATGGCTGCCAATTTTTTTTCATTTCCAATACAAGGAACTCATTATCTGACTGCAGTAAAAATCTTAAAAAATCTATCGACTGGAAAATTTTTGTGCACATGTCCTTGTTTTTTTAGGGGGATAGTAAGGGTATTGAAAAAGGTATGGAATATTGGGAGTATATTCTACAAGTAATTCTCGTGCTGCTGACATTTCCCCCCACCCCCGGCAGAATTATCCCTCCCTGCTTCCCCAGGAAGTGATTACTGTAATGCTGTCCAACTTCTCACCACTGAGAATAAAGTACTTTTAAACTGAACCAGTTCAGCTAGTTAAGCAGAAGTCAGGCAGTTATGAGAATTCTTACATCCACCCAGAGCTAAAAAGCTTTTATAAATAATACATAAGTGTATAATACCTTGTCTTTTATACTCTCCTTGTTATAGTCAATTGTAGCTGAGGCTCCCATACTTGTAACAACATCAAGTTTGTCCTTGCTTGCAGCTCCGATAACCTCAAAGAGAACAACACTTTTCATGAGTAGATTGTAATCAATGTCTGGGCTCAGACTGCCTATGAAAAGGGATCTCTTCATGCACTCTGAACTGTGACTGTGACTCCTCAATCTACAGTAATACGTCCTTCCCATTACACCAGCCATACCTGTCACAATTTTTCTTTGTCAAAAGTTTGATAGACCAGGAAACAAATGAAGAACCATCAGCTGATGATTGTTTTGTGTTCCCATGGCATCTTCGAAAATTTTACAACAGAATAATGCAAGGGAAAGATTAATTAATTTTTAGCTTTTAGTGAGGGTCATCTCCACCTTACATACATGTACCTTGGCTCCCAGTGCATTGGCTGCGATGTCAACAGTGGCTAAGCCCAGAGCTCCTGCTGCCGCTGTGACTAAAACTGTTTGGCTAGAATGATAACAAAAAATTACAATATTATTCTTTTCACAGAAAACAAGTGAAAAAAAAACTCTTTTCAACAGGAGCTACAAATTAAAACTTGATAACCAAATAATCATTTTGTGGTTGGTTTCAAAATACAGTGAAATCTTTATTTTTCAAACCTACAAGGGAAACAAAAATTGGTTAAAAAATCAACTCAGACAAGTAGTTTGAGAAATCTGGGGTAAACTATTATTACAGAGTTTGACCGAGGAGAGGAAAGCTACTTTGGTTTGAGTTATCTGGAGTTTCAAAAAAATCAAGAGTTTGAGAAATCGGAATTCCACTGTAGCTTAAACCAACCATGTTTACCCAGGCTGTGTATTGGACTTGTTGGTCAGGCCTACATATGCTGTGCCATAAGAAACTGCAAATGCAGAAGCCTGATTGTACTCGATATTGGACGGAATCTTCCACAGACCCTGTAGACAACAAAAAGTCATTGTCATTAAACTAACACACAAAGAAAAGGCCATAACATTCTGATTTGTTTCCTATACAGATCAAAAGGTTTTATAGAGACTGCTAAGATGGACTGTCTTAAAGCACAAAAAAGTCTAAAACCTCCCTGTTGTATTTGAGAGAATGAACTTGCTTAATTGTCAGCTAAAGTTAAAACATGGTCATTGTACCTGGACTAGTGGGGGAGTTCTATTGCACAAAAATTCTCATCATAATAATTTCAGAACTCACACTCTGTTCAACAATGCATTCTTCAGCAAATCCACCCAGTGCTGCCAGTCCAAATACCCTGTCACCCTGCCAGGAAATCCAAACCAAGAAATGTTACCCCTTTGTTATAGTACAAAGTCAACACTTTAGTCAAAGTAGTCCACACTGAAATTTTCATTTCATAACATGAGAAGGCTCCACCTGGATGGGATGCTCGTATATAACACAGGTCACTCTGGCAACTGGCCTTAGTTACATCCCTGTGAACCATACTGTTAGGTATCCATTTTGGGGTATGGAAGGTGTTTTTGCTAATATTGTAATCACCTTCGACAGCTGCTTTACACCTTCTCCAGTTTCAATCACTACTCCAGCAATTTCGTTACCTACAAACACAGGCAAAACAAATTAAAAAACAGACCTAGCTAGGGAAACAGACAGACAGGGAGAAATGATATATGTCCACAAAGAGACACATTTTCCTCTTTTTCTGGCTAATACTTGCCTGGAGTAAATGGCAATGGTGGTTTTTCTTGATATTTTCCAAGACACATGAGTATGTCAGCAAAGTTAATGCCGCAACTATGAACAGCAACTCTGACCTAAGGTAAGGTAAGGTGATGTTTATTATCTATTAATTTTTTTTTTTTTTTTTTTTTTTTATTTTTTTCTTTTTTCTTCCTTGTTGTTTTTCTTTTTTTTCTTTTTTTTTTTTTTTATTCTCTTTTTTTTTAGATATATTTT
>Ga0126338_10000929_pt1 | contig 17660 bp, 11 predicted proteins | sample OrbCmetagenome_2_FD_92529 | JGI IMG/M metagenome (GOLD analysis project Ga0126338, IMG submission 92529) | Coral microbial communities from Petempiche,Puerto Morelos, Mexico - Orbicella C C metagenome | ecosystem: Host-associated > Invertebrates > Cnidaria > Coral | place: Petempiche,Puerto... | reverse complement strand
TAATTTCGTTCATTTTCACAAAATATCGAAACACTAACAATACCATTTGAAACCAAAATGCTTGATAGTTTTTATTTGACTGGGTCACACACAAGAATCATTTCAGTCTGATCCACAAATGCAGGGATAAGCCGTGAAGCATAAGAAACAGGCTTTACGAAAGTACTACGCAGTAGGTTTGCTTGAATGGATGGCCGCAAGTTTCTACTCTGAGAGTGAATCACTGTTTAACTTACCTTAAAACGCGACATAGACACATGATACACTTTTAAAATTTCTAAGAGAACTGGGTGTAAACAATCTTCTGTTAAGGAAACCCTAAGCTCATTACTACCAAGGATGCCACATATTTAGTGATAAAGTAAACGAAGACTGAAATATTTCAAGAATGAACCAGCACCATGCATCCTCTGTAATGACTTGCCACATAAAACAACACAAGATACATGTGTAAGAAGTTCCCAATTGTCGTGGCAAGAAATACGAATAATTGGAGTGATTTCCTGAAAAACCGTGAATCAAAATTTGAAGTCAACCGGAGCAGGAGACGAAAGGTGAAACACTGAATTAGCGCGCATTATCTCTATGATTGCACATATTTTCGGTAAATTAATTTATCCTCAGTAAATGATCCTCGTAGATGATTTAGAAAGTCCTTTCCCAGTTTAGTATAAACAGGTAGCATTTCAGAAAGAAACGAAAGGTGAGACGAGGAAGTACAGCTGGCCCAAATTTACTACCATACAATTGCATTCACAACGTTTCATAATTATTCCATACGCCCAACAGCGAGTGAGTGCTTTACTGTAAAATAGGGGTACGATCATTTCAGCGCAAATTCTCCATCACTCAGATCAGTTCTGGTTCAGAATAGGTATTGAAAATGCAGTTCTAAATGAAAACAGTCGCCTGTCATTCATTCACTCACTCACTCAGTCTCATTCGCTTTGCTCCTGTGCAGCTCAGATCTTGGCGCTCAGCGTCAACATTTCTCCTCCACATAATCTTCGCCTGATACTAGCGGCTGTTATTTTCCTCCAGAGATATCTAGAATGGAAAATTTCTGACTGCAGGGGACCGAAAACATTTCTTCCTTGGTTTCTTTCACTCGGTTCAGCCGTCTACAAACATTGCATGTCATTGTATGTAGTATTCCAAGACACGGGAGCTATGAAGCTCATTAATGTAGCCGGACAAATTGACGTGTGTAAGGTTAGGTTGATATCCAAATACTGAATGAATTAGAGTCCAGGGCCGAATGTTCAAAATTGCCTGAAACGGAGAAACGATTTGGCCATTTCTGTGCACCAGCGGAATACACTTAAACAGAAATAACAATATATTTAGAGAAAGTCACATCAACCTTAGCTGGTTTTCATGTAGTTCCTCTATCCTGGTCGAATTGGAATTTGGAGATGTTGGTTCTTTAGGAAGGAGAAAAGCCGGAGTACCCGGCGAAAAACCCTCGGAGCAAAGCGAGAACCACTGACTACAAACTGACAACGCATAGATGACACTGGGCCTAATGAAACTCGCGCCACTTTGGTGCGATAAACTACATCGATATTGAAACAATCCGTATAGCTCTCCAATCTCTTTACACTAGTGTTAGTGGTGTTATAAATGCAACTGGCTGGAAATTTTCCGTGAGTTACACCTTCTATGTCTTCAGTGAACGTTGCTTCAAACAATAGATACTGGAATTCAACACTGTTATGACACAACAGTACTATGATACAACTCTGCTGGATTGGTCGGAATCAATATGAAATATTTTCCTGAATCTGAAACTTGTTTGGGATAAGCATTATGCTAACCATTTTGAAAAAGATACCCAACATGATGACTAAAACTTTATTTGTAGTAATGTGAAATGGGCCAAAACCTGTGCATGCAAGCACCCCAAACGGGTTTTTCGAGTCTGGCATGGTTCATGAAGACCCCTGATAGTCGATCTTATAGTCTGCAGATGACATACGGATTTTTTTTTTGTTAGCTCGATCATCGCGACCAGTCAGTCTTGCAACTCCGGAATCTCCATGATCCACAGAAAAAAATCAGTCGAATAGCTCCATATATCGAGAGAGTGCGAGAGAAAACTGATGAAGAAACGGCGTCCAAAACAACTTGCAGCATCGATGCTGCAGCTGGACAACTATAAAACATCTGTAGGCCCGCTTTTGGAAGTAAGACAGATTTGTGGCTCCTTCCTGCGGCCTTACGGGTAATTCGATGTACGATTTTGGGTGAACATAATGCAAAATTTAAATAAATATACAAGCATTGCTGAGTTTATTCTTAAAAGTTTGTTTGTTAATTTAGGCGGATTAAATTTGATGAAATTGTGCTGGAGGTCAAAATCCAAAGTTGACACTTTTTCAACAAAAGTAGGCTAGTAAGAAGGTCAGGAGGTTTGCATTTTTGTTTTTTGCTTGCGAATACAATGCATTTTTGGAGGTATTTAAGTGAAAATTAACACGAAACGTCGTAAAAAGGAATGCGCCCTGCTTTGAGCAATTCTCTTAGCTTCTGCCACTGTTGAATACCACATAAACTGAGGTACTCAAAGGCCAGGAGAAAGCGAGTAAAGCCAGTGATATTACACCATAGCAGTTTGGCTTACTTTAGGACATTCCACAGTGACACATTCTGCCAGCAAAAGGTATTTTGCTTTTCTAATATTGCACAAGACCAGACCACAAACCTACAAAATAAAAGCTAAATACTTGAAACGGACCGGTAAGTTATGCACATTCTATCAAAGAGACGGTCCGTAGATTGCCAGCTACAAATACTGCGTCGCTTAATATACATGTATTATCTTCTGGTAGTGTTAAGCAATGCAACACTTACTTTGCAATTTGTGCTTGTAATGATTTGGCTCTGCAGTTTCAAAATATCCTAGAAAAAAATATGAGGAACGTTGCTAAAGCTTCCAAATTGAAACTAAATCAACCACCTCTCGTGATCGGCCGGGGCTAAAAGCAAGCTTCTTTGAAAGACCGTCAGTTATAGACGCTAGTACATACTAACGAACTTCAGCGGGCTCTTGGCGGTTTTGTGCGTCAGTCAAGCACTTCATTTGGGCTAAGATAATCGTTGCCTATTCTCAATTAGTTAGCTTCAAAATACGCCGAACACTGACCTCTTGCAGAGAAAAATGGATGCTCTATTTTATTGAACAAAGACACCTTGTGTGACAACTCTAAAAGTCAGTGACCCTCTGTATTCGGAACACTTCAAGTAGGAAGACTACAACAGAAATTCTACAGAAAAAAACATTTATCAATGCACACTTGAGAAGATGAGAAGGTGGGGAGTTCAGACACTCATCCAAAATCCAGACAAAGGCTTTGCCTAATGCAGTAGCAACAGGTTGCGAAAGACATTGAACACACTTCTGCTTGGTCCCTCAATTCGGCAACTTTAAAGTACTTTTATACAGACGTTGGTGCAGGCAACTATCTTTGAAGTCATGAACTGACCATCAGTAATGTTTTTTTTTATTTATTTATTTCGGTGTTTCTATCTGTCCCATTGTAAAGCGTGAGTTAAAACTCCCTTTCACGATAATCTCACTTTTGCAAAACTTTTGACATGGATGGGAACTCCCGAGCAGACTGGTACCTGGCCATTCAAACGCGAAGAAGTTTGTATTTGCGCAGCCAGAAAGTTTGGCGATGCAAACCAAATAGGCGAAATGTAAATATACTGAATAGAAAGAGCAACAAATAAACTAAGTATCTATTGTTGTAGGATGATAAACAACGAAGTATTTAAGATAGGATTAAAAGCAAGCGACATTTTGGAAATTCCACACTTGAATGTCAAATCTTGAATAAAAACGAGTTGACAAAGGCTCTTAAAAATAACGGGCAGTAGTAATTCACCCGTCTGGGGTTCTAAATCTGCCGGAAACCTTTAAAGACCCATAAACTTTTGTGAATATACGTTTCCGGCTCTTGACTTTAATCATAACACCCAGTCGCCATCACTCCTGATTTTGGCCATGGCATCAGTCGGTCGTTTTATTTGTTTAGCCCACTTTTGTCTGATTTTCCTTCAATTGTTTTTCATTTACCCTGTGCAAGGTATAGCGTGCAAAATTATACTACAGTGCTGAACTCGCCCCCGGGCACTTAACTCGCAGGTTTGTATGTGGGTGTCAATTGTATGATCCAATTTACAAAGGGTTACTTGACGCGACCTACGGTAGAACAACGAACCGAAAGTAGAGAATGAACACCGTCTGCTGAAGCTGACGACAGGCGAAATTGGCCACAGCAACAAAGGTCCTGCCGGCTAGGTAGGCTTCGTCTTTATAAAATGTTGAAAGTAGCAAGTACAACAGATAGCTTAACGAAGGTATTGGCTGATTAAGCAGTTCCAACAGTCCCGGCCCTGCATTTGGGTTTGCATTCAGAGAAATGTCATCGGGCCACAGGATAGTTTTCAACAGCGAGTAAAAGTTCTATTGGTATTCTGGAAACAGCTTTTAGATGGTTCTTTTCGCTCCTTCTTCGTTGCCAATATCAGTCACACATACATACATACACTTTATTTCCTCTAGAATTTTTTAAGTAGCCAAAATTAGCTTAAGTCTTCGAGAACACAAATACAACAAAATACAATACTTATACATTAAATCATTATGCTAAAAATTGTGAATGTGCTAAACTCATGATGTACATAATAAAACTAGAGACTTACAATCTACTGAAAAGAGTCATATTGTAATATCTTTCGCTTAAAGTCCGCAAAAATAGAAGTTCTAAGCGAGTCTGGAAGAGAGTTTCATAATTTAGCAGCTAAACCTGATGAAAAAGAATGCAGGTCGTAGTTGTTGTTTTCGGATCAGGAAGAGACAGAATGTAATTCAAATATAATATCTTGATATAATGAAGAAACAATAGTTAAAGGTGACTTTTGGGACACTAGAGATGAGCAAAACCATTTCGAAATTGAATAAAATGTTTGCTCTTCATTGACTGCTGCGAACCGGGAGGTTAGAAAATCAAAACCGCACACGCGGGGTAAAATCGAATATTACAGACACTTAGTGTAATGATAGAAAACTGAGGAGCGGTCCTCCAAATTAAGTTAGACCTCTGCGGTTTTAAGGTGCACGAGGATTTAGAAGGGTATTCAAGTTTGTCAAACTTAGTCCTACTAAAACAGTTATTGAATTACAGCGTTTTGATCGGATTAAAGAAAGCTCTCGACTTTGAGAGGGCAAAATTCGGCCTTTATTACTAAGGGCTTCCTTTGTTGCGGCCATGAAAGGGAAGACGTTCTTCAAATTTTAGGGCTACAGCTTCCTGTTATTGGAGGTTCGATTTAGGCACAATGTCTTCTACCTTTGTGGGCGATAAAGGGTCAGGGCGTTCCTTAAAAGAATCTGAAAAAAACATATTTATTTCAAAACGCCTTGCAGTTAAACGCGTGGAAATCTTCGGAACTTCCTGTTGGACTTGCCATGTTGAACACTTAGCGGTTACATATTTCTAAGCTTATTTAGTGTAAAACTACATGCGATTGTACTTGCGTGTTAAGCATAGTTTTCTTTCACACACCTAAATCTTCTATCTTTACTTTTTGTGACACGGAATTCCAAACTTGAGTGGCATATCAAGGAAAATTGTTTTGGATAAACATAAACTGGCACTGGAATTTGCGAATTCCAAATGTTAAGAATTCCTCGCCATATCTGTTTCGAAAACCTCAAACCAAGAATAAATAAATAAAGGTCTCTGTTTGTTAATGCATTTTTTAGTAAACTATCCGCAACATGTCCGCGGAGTTTTTGTCAAGTCGAAGGCTTTTCTTATTTTGTTAAGATAATTCAAGATCTTGTATTTGTCTAAAATTGTTGGTTCTAAAATTTCTTTGAAAGACGAAGACAGGGTCAGAAAACGTCGCACAGCTGCTAAAACGGGTACTGTTGCAGTTTACGGCGGCTTATCAGTTTGCGTTTCATCAAGATCATTCTATCACAGTTCAAAGGAAATCGCAACCAGCTCCAAAACAAATGAGCTAGTATCTGTCACTAATCTTATGATAAATCTTAAATGATGCTGCCAAGTTTTTCGCCCATTACGCAACGAAACTCGTGCGACTATTTAAGAAATGCAACCTTCAAAACAGTTTTGAAGTGTAAAAGGGCAATTTTTTATTGAGTAACCTTTTCCAAATGATTGTTTGCCAACCATTCACGACACCCACGCGCCTAAGGTAGCGGGCATCTATTTCATCTTAAGCAGAACAGTTGTAAACAGGACATTTTTATTGAGTAACGTTGTACAAATTAACAAATAGATGCCATGTGCCGTGCGTCTGCTCAGTAATAGATCACAGATAACGTCAAAATGTGGTAAGAACACTATAAGGGGTACAGGAGGCGATGGCCGAGTGTGTCACCGATGTTCGTACCACATTCTGACGTCTTCTGTGACCTATTACTGAACAGACGCACGGCAACATGGAATCTACTTGTTTTTACAAGAAAGAAAGAAAAAGAAATGTTAATGGTATCATCTATGCGTCTGTGCTTCAATTGATCATAAGAGAGAACCAATCAAAATGCGAGAATAATTCGACTTATTATGTTATATGATTGTTTGAAGACCGTTTAACAAGTCTCAACGCCTACGCACCAAAACATACGGAAGACATAATCACCTTGTTTTAAATTTCATTGATGTCTTAAGCTCGCTTCCTAAGTTTATCATTGTTTCATTAAAGTTTCAATGATTTATCGACCCAAATTTTAGATGTTGTTCAAAACAGTTTCGCTAAAACACAAATACAGACGGAAAACGGAACTACGTAACAAAAACGTGCAAAAATTACTACTGGAAATAGCAGAAACTTTTCTAGAAGGCTCGGTGTGCTGTATGTTAAAATAATCTATCTGATGTTACGATCAAGGGAATTATACGCTAATCTAATTATTTTTAGGCATGGCGGCAAATTGTCCACTTACTGAAGGCCTGATAATTTCTTTTACCTTTCCGAGGTGATTATTTTACAGATGTGAAACTGATTGGAACGGCGGAGAGGAGACGTGCTCCCGGGGGGTGAGGGTTAAGCCCACCCAGCCCCTCTTCCCCTCCACTGTGGCTCTGATATCGACAGGGATCCTTGTAGTTTCTTACAGGGATTTAAATCGTGTACCACTCTTATGGTTATGAATCGGGCAATTATGTTCCAAGTCTACTTCAGAGCTTTAGCTAAGTTCATTCGAGGGCCAAATTAAATTCAAAAGGAGCCGGAAATCAGGCAAAACACTGTAAATTAAACCTATACGAGCTAGATCGAGCAGAAGTCTTTGTTCCTGTCGATGTCGAAGTGAACTTTCAGCCACACCCTCGAGGAAAGAATCTTGTACATTATGAAATTTTCGACCATCTTCCATGTTACTAGTTTATGACATCCCCTCCGGCTCTTACGTAAACCGAGTCTTATTGCATATCATCCGTGAATTGGAAATACGACCCCGTGCGTCGGCTAAATGGCTTAACGGAATTAAGTCCATCTAAAGGACCCGCTGGTCAATTCTTCGGTTCTTAAAAAGCAAGTCTAAGTTTATGAGAGAAGCGAAAGGTATAATTTTGATAAAATTAGAAGGCACAAAGAATAGTGTGCAGGAATTCACTTCCCTGGTCACGAAATACCCGTCAAATCTGTGTACAAAAATTGTCTGGCACGTATAACACTCAAGAGCATTGTGTTGATGCGCGATCAAGCTTATCCTGGGTCATTCAGTCGCTAACTGGGTCAAGAATTTCAGCCTTTGAGAGTCATTTACCAAACATTTAAGACACTGTTACTCGAATTAGTACCATCAGTTACTAAAGTTAGATTGGATGAAGGAATCTGGAGAATTGAAGTTCTTCAAAATCGATTTTATGAGCATTTCTTATAAGCGCACGAATGCCGTACAAATGATTGAAAAATGATGCACACTGATAGCAACCCTGACCTTTTTTCATTTCAGAGGTTTTGGCTTACAGCAACCTACTTAAATAAAATATCACTAATTCTTTTATCTCTGGGGACTTTTTATTGTTGGCTTGGTTCTTTTTAACAATGTTAACCTTTATGTCGCTCGCATTGTACTCTTATGACAAAGAAATATATTTTGCTATTAGAACAGACATGAATGTGATGACAGTCCAAGGCTTTACACTATGACAGCCCAAAGAAACAATAAACTGATTTTAATGAGATTAAAAAGAAACTGGCAACGACCTGTTGATGATAAGGGGTGTACAGTGTTTAGCCATCACCTCCCAAACTATTAGCAGACATTCTCAATAGAATAAGAAAACCAGATTTGTAAACGAACGGCAAACACACCGTATGGGTTGTGTAGAAATGTTCAAGAACCGGAAATTGCAATACCCTCTTGATTAGGAGATGAGTGCCTTATATGCTTAGCCTTATCAAATCAGCTTCGGTGAAATCCTACGAACCATTGGATCAAGAGGCTTAAAACAGTCGCACATGCACAACAATAAACATGACATGTGATCTGATGTGAGGTTGGGCACATGCGATTGGCCAATGCGCGCGTTAATTGACAGGCTATGCGCTTGTATATTGTGTACCAGCTCACTGTTGAAATGCTTTGATCTCACGAGGTGGTAATCAAAGTGTTTCCTGCGCTTATAAGCTTATGAGCTGTGCAAACAGATTTACTCTTAATTTTCCAGCTTACCCTCTTCAGACAGCAGCACAGTCGGGATCTCTTACTCAAATGGCCGGATTTCCCTGTAGCGGATTTTTTGCACTCTATCTAACCGCGATAACGTTTCTTCAAGGGGCTGCCATAAGCGTGGACCCTACAGCCACGATTTCCGCTGCAACCATGCCTGGCAGTAACGTTTCGTTCGCTGCAACCAAAACTCCCCTACAAACTGATGGTCCGTCCCAAGGTGTAGGACACGCTGACAATGGACAAGGCTGTCCTAACTGTAACAACAACAACAACAACATCGACGACTATTCTGAGAACACAGAAAGTTACAACCTAAGAATCAAGATGATCAAAGCTAGAATACTGGCGAAGCTGCAGATGGATCGAACACCGGTCCTCAAGCAAAAACCAAAGGACAGTAGGATTGCAGCCCTTCTGTCAAATTTAAATCTTATTAAAGAAGATTATCCAGAGAGTGAGCCGGAAGATACCAAAGAAGACGACTACTATGGAAAGACGACTAAAATCATTGTTTTTAGCGCGAAAGGTGAGTGGTTGAATTTGTGCGTGTTCTTAGGGGTATCGACGAAATAACAGTTTGTGATATCGAAGCTTTTTTCACAGATAATTTCCATTAGGGTCAAGCTCTGGCCTTCGAGTTTTTTCTTTGTTTTTTGCGGCGGTTTTGATACCGGCATGGTCAAGAGGGCAGCTGTTAAAATATTTCAGCATATTTCTTTTCCATTCATTCGTCACCACAGACAGTAGAAGAGCAAAGTTCAAGAGCTGATCTTGCGACAGTCTCACGATAATTACACCAAACGCTGTCTTAGCGCTCCAGATATTAGTCTTTGGCGCCCTATTCGCTGTTAAAAATTACGTGCTTTGTTTTGAATTCTGCTTTTAAGATAATGATCTTTGTGTTACGCACATTAGGAGGCGGAGTCGCACTGTATGTCTATTCACAGCTGCTAAATAGTGCTTTTGGAAATTTCCGAAGTCTTGCCCATAGCTTTAGTGCAGAATGTGGAAGATGCATTGAATGATCTTATCACGTTTATCAAAGACAAAACATTTCGCTGACAAACTGCAAGCTTCCTGGCATAATATGTGATGTGGAAAAATGTGTTTTACAACTTAACACCGGCCTATTATCCAGACAGTGCCTTTGAATGGATGTCAGTTGTTTTTTTCTTTGAAAGGAGTGGCGCCCAGGGTCCTTGATATGAATACACTAAAGACCGCAGAATTGCAAAGAACAATAGAACCCATGCAATTAATCAACAGCTTCCATTTATTTTCATTTGGCATTTACATGCTGGGTTTACCAGAAAAAAAAAAAGTTACACAAAGAATCTTTGAAAGACGGATTTCAGTTGACTTTGTAAGTAAGTTACACTTTCTATGATGACAGAAAGATTATCATGCTCTCCACTGCAGTCAAGTACACGTGCACTCTAAATAGTTTTTTCGCACAAACTCTAACGAAAACCTTCCTCTCTGTTGTGTCTTTTTTATTTGCAGCTAAAGTTCCACCTTCGCGATCAAGGCGAAATTTCTCCAGAAATTTGGTCTTCCAGTTCAAATTGGAACAAAAATCTCTCTGCAGCTTAGTGTCTTCTGTGTCTCTGTGGTTTCATAAGCGTAAAAGCAAACATTACGACTTGAACGGGAAGACTCTGCAGATAGAAGCACGTGACATGAGATCAGACAGAGAGCATTCCGACACACCAGTCAGTAGAGTAATGAAGACGAAGGTGAAGGCAAAGAAGAGTGGACCAGAATGGGTAGTGGTAGATGTTAAAAACATCGTTCAACTCTGGTTTAATCAAACGATGGAACAGCAATCAAGCAATGCTACTGACAATGGTACTTACACCTTAAATATCTCTTGCCTGGACTGCGAATCGGAGGCTCATCACCTTATTAGCTCACGCGGCCGACTTCGACCCTTCCTCGTTATCGACTTGCAGAAGCCAAGAACACTGAGCAGGAAAAAGCGTGCGATTGACTGTGTCGGAAGGGTTGCAGCACACTGTTGCCGTCGGAAGTTTTATGTCAATTTTACAAAGATCGGCTGGGACTCATGGATAATATACCCCAAAGGTTTTGAGGCCAACTTCTGTGACGGGCAGTGCAGGGCCGGTTTTGACGGCAATAATGGTTACTTGTACACGCTTCAAAAAATGTCCCAGCAAAATCTCACAGGCTTGGGGAGATGCTGTACGCCTTCAAAAATGTCCGCTCTTTCTATGCTCTACTTCGACCACGATGAATACGTCATAAAAAGGGATATTCCCAACATGAGGGTTGACACCTGTGACTGTCCGTACAAGTACTGAAAAACACAGGAAGAGAGAGACAGAAATATACGCGGATGTGCTTAAACGAAGACTACGTACTTAAAGGCTTTCTTGTCTTAGGTAAACACGGGTCTTCGAAAGCATGCCGTTTATTTTTGAAAGCTATTCTAGTATCGTGGGGGAATCCTTAGTATGTTTAGATATCGTTCCACTAATTAAGGATCGAGTTTTGAATTCCACCAAATAGTGACATCAACGGTGAACGATTTTAATAGCTTCGTAGATGCTCCAGGGCATTAAAATACTTCGAAAGTGCTAACTTTGCCGCATATGATATCGGGACCACTTCGCATCGTTGAATGACATAGTTCAAAAATTGCGAAGATCGTAATTGTCAAGGTTTTCTTCTGGCTCGCAGATTTAGTGTTCGCATGCTGAAGGCATGAAATAAACTTGTAGAATAGACTATTGAAGATGCTGAGCTGACCCCTAGCAGCGCCAGGCAGTAATGGATGAAGGCATAGTAATGTGATAATTTGCGAGTTCCGGTTACGCTGTGCGATAACGCTGGTGTTGATAGTAATCAGCGCATTCATCTTCATCACGCCTATCTTTTAATACCTAAAGGAAGTTGGAAATGGTACATTTATTGCTCCGAGTTTAGAGTTATCTTTACTAATAAGGCGAAGTTATGATGTAATCACCCGCCTTGTGCTCAGTGGAGATAATTTAGTTAGGGCTCAGGCACCAATGCAATAATCCTCGTTTACTTTTCAAGCAGTATAGAAACAGCACTTCAGTTTTCAATTTCTCTTTGAGCCAGGGTCGTTCATTGTTGTTGTTGTTGTTGTTTTTTTTTTCGGTGGGGTTTTTGAATCAATCGCTACCACATGCATAGCATTACGGAATACCAAAGTGGTATCAATTACATAAAGAGGTTTCTAAAACCAATGTAACAAAGATAACGGAACAATTCCCACCATGGTAAAATGAGCCAAAGCTATTACAAGAGCTTTTAGAATAAACAAAACTCAATTGGTCCCAAAAGGTACTTGTTTGGTGCTAGTAGGTAGGCGTGCACAAGTTATGTTTCTGAAACAATGGCTGGCATCTTAGTGAGGACAAAGGATATTGCGTACACGGTCCAGCTAAAATTAGACTTTAATCCGCTTTTATAGGAGGCAGCTGTAAATGTTGTTAGTGAAGCCAAATAATGTTGTTAAATTGAAAGATTCCAGAATAGAGCACCGAAAGTCTTTACTATAATTATCTCACTCGCTGGAAGTCGTTACACAATTAAGGGTGTGGCTTTGAGTTGCCCTGTCAAGGGATCGAGAGTATATTATGTGACACAGCCTGCTGACAAGAATTTTTAAGATGACGTAGTGAGGATATCCGGAGACATGACGAGTGTGTAAAAGTTTTATAGGTAAATAAAGCACACGATTTGTACTCTAGGGGGTCCTTACTATTCAATGCCATTGCTTTTGCAATCGCTTTGCAAAAAATTCACCATCTATTCAGTGATCGCTTTGCAATCATTTTGCTAATATTACTTTCAAAGGGAAAATACAGATACGCTATGAAGTAAATTCCAATTCAATGGCAGTGAAATTTCTCAGGTCTTCAGTGCTGATGGTATAACAAAACGTCCGTGGTAAAGTCTGTTCCAGCGCTAACGACGTCTGGAGTGAAATGGCGCAACTCCAGTTTCTATAGAAGAAAGACCCCTAGGGGTCTGGTATTGCTGGTATTGAAAGGTCCGGGTTAATATTCTCCCAGTGGGGAGTCACTCCCTTATTTGACCTAATCTGGGAGGTGCAACTAACCTTGGCATGGTTAGCGTTAAGAAACAGTATGTGATGACTGGATTGTCTCTGGGAGAGCAACTTTAAAGAGAGAAAAAAAAAAGAAACGTTTTGGCTTCATCAATGCCGCTCAGTCGCGGCATTTCGAGTTATTTCTGCCACTTACAAATCACCTTCAATTTGAAGGGAACGTGAAAATAGTAGTTCACTAAGATAGAAAAACACCAAACAGATAAAAAATGAACCATAAAGGAACGAGGATGACTAAGGATGGAGAAGATTAACACGGATTACAAATAAAGAACTTGAAAACTTTAGGCTAAACTTTTCCAGATGCGCAAGCCGTGAAGTAGCTACTTTAAGAGCAGTCAACGACCACAGCCATCCCTCCCGAGCTTACGTTAGATTTTCCCCAGTTGGGGTACGGGTAAGCAAGGCTCAAACCTGGACTTCTCGATCTCGAATTCAGCCCTTCTAAGGATCTTGTTTAACCTTATAAACGCCTAAGTTTTAAAAATGAAATAGCTTCAGTCGTCAAAATCTTTAACAGGAACAGTGGTAATGTACTGATCTGATCAGACAACATGAAACAGACGTATGGAGGGAGAATTGGGTCAAAAATGGCATTGAATCAAGTTTCATTCTGTTGGACAGGCACGTTATGCCAAGGGATCATGCCATCATTCTAGGGCGGTTTTCACTGATTGTCGTAAACAAAACCAAAGTAGGCAACCTAGCTAATCACCTAAAGGACACAGACACACTTAATTTCACAGACTTTAATACAAATATAAAACTGATCCGCTAATAGCATTAGGCTAATTTAGGCGGATCAGTTATTATCAGATTACTTTTATTAAATTAGTTAAATTAGTAATAGTTATCACTAAATCTGCCCGCGCTTTCTTTTATATCGGCTGATTGAAAACAATAAGTATTGAACATTTTTGTATGAACTAAAAATTTTATTTCGTTTTTTTTTTGTAAACTATATCACTCATACTGTTCCAGTAACTTAGGCATCTTACCATGAATATGATCCAAACAATCAACTAAGTTAACTAAACCAACACATTCTGTTAAACTCATTCTATCACATGATATTCTTTACATAATACTCTCAGACAGCATTTACAGCAGAGCAGTTTACCATATCTCGTTAGAAACGATGCGAAGAGTACTTTCTGGAAAAAAAATAGGCTGCCTTCATGGAAACTAATATTTCTTTTATAAAAATTTCACTCAGTAGAACTTTATAGGGGAAAAAAGGTTAAAAAATTATAGCGAAACAAAAAATTAAGTCAAACTACTCTGCTGTTCCGAAACAAACCACTTATCTTGATATACGAGCAAACGTATCTCGAAAGCAGAACGGAGGTCGAGTTTTTTTTTTGCGAGACGTAAACAGAAGTATCGCGTTAAAGACGCCATATATGCAAATTAGAGTCAAGCTTTTTGACCTCAACGAAAACGCTGCAAAACATTTATATTTATATTTGGATCCCTGCAAAGTCACCCAGCCCACGCATGAGTTCTACGCCACGTTCAATTGCTCAATACAACTAGGCGATCCGAATAAACAAGATGCCAAAGGTAAAACTGGCGATCGGAAGAGTATTTAGCTATTTAGTTGCAATTGAACCACACTGGCCTCGAATTTCTAGTATACTTCAGATTTTCTTACGTTACGTTCTGAGTTGTTTTTCTCCCAAAATCCATCTTCAGGATCTTTGAAATCGTTTTCAATTTGTCCTAGATGAGAATCTCGGCCATTTCGAAGCAAATTTATTTGATCACGCTAAAATCGTCATGCAGGCCATAATGTCAAATCATTCATTAGAGTGTATTTTTGACCTTGAAATGCTGCTCGAAGGTGGCGAAACGCGAACTCGTGGTTACAAGAGCCTTGAAATGCTGCTAGAAGATGGCGAAACGCGAACTCGTGATTGCAAGAACCTTGAAATCAAGAATTTCATGTACCGACACCGCCTAGCTAGGCTGGGCTCGATTTCCAGCCGTTTTCTGAGCCCGCGTTCCTTGCCCCACATTACCCAAGACCACCGTGCGCGCCTAGTTTCATCAAATCGAGAACTCTTCACATACTACCAACACATTTCTCACTTTTTTCGAAATTCCTTGTATGTATACACACAGGGAATCCTAAGATGCCTCCTCGGGTTTTGGCCTCTGGGCCAAAACCCTGCGGGGGCAAACTGGAATGTATAACAAACAACTAGAGGGACAAAGAAAACAGAAAATATTAACATTACTTTTAAACTAGTTCTATGCTTAAAGATAATTTGAAGAATATACAAAGTGAAAAGAATAACATTCAGGCATCAACCATTTTCTCAAGTTGAGTCAGTAGAGAACAACAATTCATAAGACTTAACATTTGTATTTCTTTAAGGCTGCAGTGATTTAGGGAGTATCAATTTTATCATCATACTGTTTTAGGATATCAATCAGAAAGGAAAGAAGTTGAGCTTTAAACTGGTTTTTAGGAAGCTCTTCTAAAGATGCTGGTATTCCATACTCTTGCCCCAACTCTTAAAAATGCATTCTTTTGTATTTCTAATCGAACGATACAGTGAACCAATCAAAACTTGAAGTAATTACATGTCGCTGACGCAAAGCGCGGGAAACGAGTGCAAGTGAGTTGCAATCCACCGTAGGAAAAAAGATGGCGGCTCTACATTTTATCACAATACCTTGCGAACCTAACACAGCCTATGAGGCACAAAGAAAGCCAAATTTTTACAATATTTGTCTCTGTACTAAGGACATTGTATAGCCTTGGTTTGAAGATTTTATAACTTTTCTGGACATTTTTATGAACGTTGTGAAGGTTTTCGTTCGCTAAGAACTAAGGGTAAATGTACCAGACGCCATCTTTTTTCCTACGGAGGATTAGTTTTACTTTTGATTGGATTAAAAAGTGGCGCGAGTTTTTTAAGCCAATCGTGTAGCGTAGTTGGCCATAAACGTCATGTTTATACTCCTACGCTTCGTGACATGTGTACATTTGCCGTCCTCATAAGGTCGTTCTCTATAGTTTTACGATCGCACGCGCGCTTAGGACGAAAGCTGAGGTAATCTGCGCGCCCTCAAAGGAAAACGTCAGTGTTTTTCGATATTTTATGACGCCACATGAGCACAAAAAGCAAAACTGACAGTGAATTTTCTCGCGTTTCCTTCGGTGAAACTCCGTAAAATTTGGCAGACGGGTAATAAATACTTTACTTTAGTTGGAGCTCGTTTTTCAGCGAAATCTATAAAACCAGTTTTTCCGCAGCGCTATAAGGCATAAATTTGAAAAAATCTGAAGAACTGCCTTTAGAAACCCTTCTTTTTTATGTTTAAAATTCGCATCCCCCGGTTTTAATGCATTGTATTAAAAATTAGGAAGATTTCACCGAAGGAAACTCAAGAAAATCACAAGTAATTTAATACGATTTATGGCCCATGCACGGAATTGAAATATTGCTCAATTTTGTACGTGATCCTCGAAAAACCTCACTTTTTGGTAAAAAAAAATTTCTTAGCAAAACTTAGGCTGATTTAGCGTCATGGCTGCCAAAAAACCTGACTAAACGGTTGAAAACGGTATTTTTTGGCGAATATTTGGTATTCAAAGGGTTAATAAAGGGTGGGAAAGAAACACACGGAGTGCTGGGGGAACTAGAAAGAGGAATATAACGGGGGAAAACTAGGAATAGTAAGGGGAGAGAAAGAAACACACGGAGTGCAAGGGGAGCTAGAAAGAGTGATATAACAGGGGAAGTCTAGGAATAGTAAGGGGAGAGAAAGAAACACACGGGGTGTTAGGGGAGCTAGCTAGCTATAGAAAGAGGGATATAACAGGGGAGAGAAAGAAACACACGATGTGCTAGAAGAGGGGGTGGAATAAGGGATATAGTAGGAGGAAGAGTGGAAAAGGACTAGGATGGAAAAGAGTAGCAGAGATAGTGTAGAGAAGTAGAAGTGATAAAAAAGGAAAAAAAATGCTGGGTTGACTTAGCGGGGAGGGGTTAGAGGGGAGAAAATCAAATGCAAGTGGATCGAATAAGGGAAGGGAAGAAATAGTGGGGGCGAAGATGAGATGAAAAGGGTCATGGAAGAATAAAGTTATAAACCAAAGGAAGCAATGGAAGAAGATGTTAGGTGGAAGGCGATAGAAGGGGATTTTGCAGCAGAGAATATTCATTTTTCTTTTTTCTTCTGAAAAAAATAGACACTACCGATCAACATACAATATCTATTTATTTAACTACCCCTTTTTCTTCCAGATTTTAATGTTCACAACATAGGAATCTCACAGAAATTTAGCAAGAGAGGTCACGTTAACCATTAGCCGTAAAAGGGGCCAAACATTTAGCCGCCGGGCGTAAAAATCAGAACATTTTAAGCATTAGCGGCAAAAAATGTCAGTCTTTCTGGACTTTCAGGCCCCCTTCTTAGACTTGAGTGCTTGCAACAAGCTGGGGAAGAAGATGAAATGCATGCCACAGAAAACACTTTACCCGAAAGTACAGAGTGAATGATAAGTATGGCAGGCTCCCGTGGCGCTGTGGTTTTGCCAAATACTACTAGTCGAGAAACGTTTGTCCTCAGGAAAAACATCACCTACAACAAGGGACGTACTTGAAGACTCCTTCGCCTTCTTCCTGAAAGTTTCAATGACATGCACATGTGTTTACTGAAAGTGCACCTAACCCCAAAATTTTATTTTCGCTAAAACGAATCTAGGCTTTATTTGAAGCATTTGGGCGAAGAAATTTTTGAATTTGGTTGAATCCTCGATTTTCTATGCCCTTTCAAAGTCGCGCTTGAAGTGTTTCACGACCGCGT
>Ga0126338_10000927_pt1 | contig 17669 bp, 5 predicted proteins | sample OrbCmetagenome_2_FD_92529 | JGI IMG/M metagenome (GOLD analysis project Ga0126338, IMG submission 92529) | Coral microbial communities from Petempiche,Puerto Morelos, Mexico - Orbicella C C metagenome | ecosystem: Host-associated > Invertebrates > Cnidaria > Coral | place: Petempiche,Puerto... | reverse complement strand
TTCATTATAGCCACACTATTCTGGCTGGAACAAAAGCTCGAAGTCAGTTATTTTCTTATTTAAAGAACCCTTTTAATACAGGCCACTCAGTTAATACGACTAGATTTTTGCAGCCCGTTGGTACAGAGGGAGTTGGCCATTGTTCGCCCACGTTCTTAAGGCTTTATAGAACATTTTATCTCTCAAAAAAAAAATCAAAGATAAAAATTAAGGGAAATCTTGTGTAATAACACGTGTGTAGACTTGTGTTTTCAAAACGTGATGATGAATTTGTCAGAGTCGCGTGTGTTTGACCTAACGAAGGGACCATGTCGCGCGAATCATGTTGAGAAACGTGCCTTGCACGAGACGAATCGCCCTGTGTGACAAATTCGGCCATGATCACGCGACTGTGGCAAGCGTTCGCACGTGTAGGTGAACATGAAGGCAAGTCACTGCAAGGTTGTGTCAATGATTAACCAAAACACTTGCAAGAGTTGGGTTATTATGACAAGCAAACTATGTCTTTAAACCCGGATCTACACACTACCTAGACTTGCCACAAGTCGACCTCAAGAGTTGCAGGGTAGAATAGCTAAGAGAACGAAGCGAGCGCCGAGATTTTACTTCTCGAAGCGGCCGAGCGAGCGATGAATCGAAGTCGCGAGAGTTCCGGCAGGTCATAAATAGACAAGACGAAGGACTTTTGTGAAAATCTACACCTTGCCCTGAAATCAGCGACATCTTCTAACGTTCATGAGGGTGATCAAACCCTAAGAATTTCTGTATCCGTCCGTGGTAATAATTAAGTGATCAGTAACCTTTTCACTTGTTAGTGATTGACTCCCTAGCAATCTGAATTATAGCAAGAGAATATGATCGTAATCTCTTAGTTATAGTCATTCCAAGGCCACCTCAAATATAACGACTGTGCTCACAGGGTTTCAGACCGACAAGACCCCTTCTCAGGACTGAAGGCCATTCTCAATCGGATTAGCCCAACGGACAAATTACCCTCATATTTCTTGACGAGCAAGTGAATGTTTTTTCATTGATAAAAGTATTCTCTATCCCTTTTATGTTCCACCCACCAGGTTGTTCAGAGAGGGCAAGCTTCGTTACCTCAATGGCTGTCTTACATCGAGGAGAAATCTGTGCTGCTAGGCGTGCCGTCATGGCGCGACCGAGGTGACATCGTCATCGATTTTCAATCAAAGGATGGAAATACGGAACATTCCCTGAACATCCAGGTAAAAGACATGCGTGACGAAGTGTCACAGCCTTCGCCACGCTCTAACAATACCAAGACTTCTTCTTATTCCAAACCAAAATGTCCCAAGGGGTTACCAGTGGCAGCTGCCTCTATCGTGCTGGACTATCATTTGGAGAAAGTTACGGGAGAGATGAGAGTCGAGATCATGAACAAAGTAGCTGACTTTGTTGACGTGGATGTGAAAAATCTTCACATGTTAGCGGGCAAGGGACACAACACCGCTTTTGGGCTAAAAGATGTGATAACAGTCACAGCAGGGCCAGGCAATGTGGGGGATTCCAAGCAGCCTGGTGTAGTGGTTTCTTGGCAGATCGGCTGTGGAATTGACATACCAATTGCTGGTGAGTTTGAAAGTACATTAATGTCTTTGAAACCCTTCATTTATTCGCGGGTCAAAGTGATAACTCTCTATACTTTCTGAGAATTTATTGCGGTATCAGTTCAGCGATCGATAAATTTCTTGCAAAGAAACCGCGATAGGAGGAATCGCAAAGGGACTGGGAACAACAGCTACGACATATGATACATTTAATTTCTTTTTTTTTTTTCAAACCTATTTTCATGTAACGTGGTAGATAAATTTCCACTCAAAGGAACTATAAGGAGCTAATCTAGCTTATAACACAGGGGCTCGTTTTAGCGGGGTTCTGTTCCACTGTTTTGGCGGCTGTTTTGGCCGGACTGAAGAATATCGTTCGTTATTTCGGAGACTTTGTTTTAAAGGAATTCGTTATATTGGGTTCCAGGTCAAGTTATTTTGAACCATGGGACTCTTTCTTGATTTTTACCTTTCTCCACTCTCAAGTTTCTCGCAAGTGCACTGAAAAAACACATTTTAAACTCGAATTGTTTTCATATTTTCTCAGGAGTACGAATAGCTTCTTTCCTCAAATCCAGTACAGAGACGGGATCCTTTGGTCCAGTGCTTGGTCTTCCTGTGACTGAGTGGCACGTATCCATTGGTTACCCCAAACAGCCTCGACAGAGAGCCCACAGGCAGGTGGTTCAGGACAAAACTCCTAAAGTTGTCAAACGATCAACAAAACGAGACGTTCGAGCGATCCAAGCGACTCCAACACCGACCTTGACTGTGGCACCTCCCACGTCTGTTGTCGTTAGTGTCACGATAACTGTTACTAGAACAAGCTCGGTGGCTCCGACCTCGACTGTGGCACCGACTACAACTCCGGTGGCTCCGACGACCACCGAAGAACCGACAACACCTACTACTACAAAGCCACCGACCACTACCGAAGAACCGACGACAACGGAGACACCAACCACTACGAAGCCACCGACCACGACTGAAAAACCGACTACTGCCGAAGAGCCGACGACTACGAAGTCACCGACCACTACCGAAAAAACGACAACAACGAGGACACCAACTACTACAGAGCCACCGACCACGACAGAAAAACTGACTACTACCGAAGAGCCGACGACTACGAAGCCACCGACCACGAGAGAAAAACCGACTACTACCAAACGATCGACCTCTACCGAGCCACCGACCACAACCGAGAAGCCGACGACAACTGAAGAGCCTACCACGACTACAAAGCCGGTAGCCGCATCGGCAAAACCGACTACACCCGAACAGACGACGACAACAGCAGCACCAACTACAGAAACGACGACCACAGATGAGATACTGATCACCACAGAAAGACCAACACCATCTGAGAAGCTCAGTACCAGAGAAGCACCCGCCACAGAAAAACCTAATCCACAAGTCCTTAACCCTATTGATCGTATAGATGTTTATCGCGGTCAAGCGCGTATGTACCACATACCCGTGGATACATTTTACGATCACCAAGACTTCTACACACCTAATCTGACGCTGTCGCTGAAAACGAATAAGTGGAAGCCGTTGTCCGAGGTGCCTTGGATTAAATTCGATCCTGAAAAGCAAGTAATCTCTGTCTTTGCTGTCGACGAGGGAGCTATCGGAATTCACGAGTTTTTCCTCGTTGCTGCTGACAGTGATGGAGAAGAAGGCTATGACGCTTTTGAAGTGAACATCTTGAGTGATTCTTCTGTTTCTTACAATCATCGATTTAGCCTTAAACTTGACTATGATTATAAGACCTTCTCCAGCGACTTTAACGTCAGATTACAGCTGCTCTCCAAACTTGCGGAGTATTTTGAAGTGAACTCCAGTAGTGTGAGAATTGTCTCGTTCACTGAGGGCTCCGTGATCTCTAAGTTCCAGTTCGATTCCTCTACCGTCCCATTCGACGACTGTGATTTTCCACTCAGGGAAAAATTTGTCTCTGAGGATGTCGACGAAGATGGCGACAGTGTGAATCCTGATCTTAAGAAAGCTCTTGAACCCGATTTTCCAGTCCAATCTGGTTCGTATGAAGGCCTTGGACCTTGTAAGGGTGGCGATGGAGTGGCGGTGACGAAACAGCGATCGGGTGTGTCGAAGACGTACATTATCATTCCAGTAGTGATCTTAGCAATCGTGTTATTGATCATCGGCGCTTGCCTGTTCGTTATCATACGCTCGCGACGCCAGCGAAAACTTTCGCTGGAAGATCAGAAACTTTTCGTGGATAAACGCAAACCGGCCGTGCTTCAGGAAGAATATGAAGTCAAAGAAAGGTTACTTAAACAGCCTCTTGTCCTGCCAAACGAGAAGCCACCCCTTTCCCCTCCGGTGCAGCCGCGAAGTCCGTCCTTAAAGCACTCAGGCAGCGACCCACCTCCATCGGCCGGGTACCAGGCTCCCTCCTTCACTTCAAGCAGACAGCCAAGTATTCCAGGAACTCCCAGTAGCAACAGCCCTCGAAAGCCAGGATATTCAGGTTACCGGCTACCCCCGGCATATGTGCCCCCGTGAGAAAAACAAAATACAGGAAAAGAAAAATAGTTGGTTCTACTGGACCTCGGACGATAAAGATTAAAAAACCGGAAAATATCCATGCCATCGAGGTATACGATGTAAACTGGACAAACTACCATAAAGATTTCGAGTAAAGAGCTGTAGCACTTTTCTGCGCTTTTGCCTTCTTGCAATTTATTCAAAATTCTAGCCGAGTTTATTTGGCTTGTGATAAACGAGTTTGTGACATGCTTGGCGTGGATATGACAACACGAACTCCAAACAAGGTCAAAATAAGGCGGTCAGAATATCGGCTAAATACAAGGTATATGTGATTTGTCCAGTACGTAATGCGAAACAAAGCGCGCGCTGGCTTCTTGCATTATTAGTTAAATTTATAGTTATAGTGTATTCATCTAGACCTACACTAAAACACTGAGGCCCTGTCCACATAACGCCGGAGGAATTTAAAAGTGGAAGTTTCATTCTGAAAACGTATCAAATGTCTTCCGTCCACACTGCGCCGGAGGAATTTAAAAACGCAACAATCACCGGTCATTTTGGATTTGTGTTTGAGGAAAACTCAGTCAGGAAAATCACATGATTATCGTGACGCCTTCGTTTCGAAGAAGCTCCGTTTTCAAAATGTTTTCCGTCCACACGAAAATTCGGCTTTTTCAAATTCCTCTGGTTTGAAGAGCGTTTTCGAAAATCTCCGTTTTCGCGACGGATTAGCGTGGACGGGAAGCCTAACCGTAGAAACAAAGCTGCGTTTTCAAATTGCTCTTGCGCAGTGTGGACGCTGATTACGACAAAAGTTTCCATTTTTTATCGCAAGTAAAGAACAAGCGGTCTTGTTTTGGTTCAGCACGTCCTGGCAACTAACGAGCTAATATCCGCTTTAAGAGCCTATCCCGCTTCAAAAGTAACATTCCTTCACGAAAACCTAGATCAAAACGGAAAAATCCGTCAGCCAGTTTAAAGAAGCTCAGTCACGGTATTTTGATTTATTTTGGCCGCGTACAAAATTGCCTTTGAATTGAAGGAAACCTGAAAATAATAGCTTACTAAGATAGAAAAACACCAAAGAAATGGTAATAAAAAATAAAAGAACAAAGATGGCGGAGGATGGAGAAGATTAACACGGATTACAAACGACTAACTTAAAAAAAATTTCGGCTTAACTTTTCATGATGCGCAAACTGTGACGTAACTCCTTTAGGGATTTCCTTGTTAAGCGATAAGCAAGTTACAAAAAGTTAAGTCGTGAATCAAATGACCCCAAAAGATTTGCCTCGGATAATTTTGTCAAGAATGCGGTAAATAGGATAAAAACAGAGAATAAACGAAAAAAAAAAGATACAGTTTTCATATTGAAATAGCGCATTTAAGGAGCATATTGATTTGTAAGAAAAATTTTTACGTATATCTTGAGATATCATATCGTTATCGACGCTGTTAATTTTGTTTTGCCAATTTTAACCATACTTAATCAGAATATATGTATATCTTTACCAAGGTTGTAATCTCTGTATTTGATTACTTCGTTAAAGGCTAAACAGATTAAAGATATATTTTTAACTGATATGTTTGCCAAGTTTGTTAATCCTGCCAAAAGCAATTATTAGCCAGTGTGGCGACCTGTGTGTTTTCAACGGCACTGTACAGAACCAAAGACTCTGTTTAGGGCGGTTTTCAATTGACTGCCGTGAACCACTTTGGCCAATCACGAAAGACGCAGACAATCTAGTGAACCAATCAAAACTTAAAGCAAACACGTGTAGCCGGCGCAAAGCGCGGGAAATCGTCTGGCAAGCGAGTCAAGCAAGTCAACAAGCTAGCAAGTCATGATTGGTTTTGGTTTAACTTCTCATTGGTTGAAAAAGTGGCGTGAGTTTTTTAAACCGATCATTGGCGTAGAAAAACAAAACGAGCTCAAACGTAAACGTACTTAATTGAAACCCGCTCTATAAACGCGGTTTAGACAGAGTCTTTGATGTTACCTTAAGCAGTTTATGTGTAAATGTAAAAAACAACATGCAAATGGGCCGTGCCTCTCTAACAATGGGGCGTTGGAGCCAAGGCCAAATGCCTCGCTTTCCTGACTTTTAGTACTTTATTGAGTATTAGCTTAAACCACTGGCCGTCTTATTGACAAACTAGCAATCTGATTGGCTTCAAACACAGACGGCGTTTATCGATCGATAGTCAGTCCTCATTTTCGCCTCTAGAAGGTTACAAATGTTCCGTGAGGAAAAGTTGAAGCCGATTAAGGGAGCGATTACGCTATCCAATTGAACACTATGATAGACATTTCAATGTGCTTATGTCTTGAAACAACCGTTCAGTTCATGAAAAGTTGCCACACCCACCATGATTTCGTTCTCTCATTGGCCAGTTCAATTAGGAAAGGGACATCATATCGACCGCCGAAATGCCATCATCGACTGAACAAAACGCAGATGAAACAAAACAGTGGAGTGACTTGTTTCAATGTAAAATTTTAGCCAGTTTAACTGCATGTCATCTTCAGTTGAACACGGCGGCTAAGCAAAAATGGGCACGTGGAGGATTTTTTCGGTGGTTATTCTAAAAATGCTTTGTTGATATCAATCCTCCCTACCACACACCAACTGGTTTGATGCTAAGTGTGCTATCTCGATATAGCAGATTTCCAGTCTCTAATGGAAATTACCACGTGATAATTAGAGGTCCTTTGCACGAGCCAGTCACATGATACAAAGAAAGAACAGTCACTCTTGACTGAAACGCATGACTGGTGTGGCTGCGCAAGCTTAGTAGCCAGTAGATATGGTCCTGCCCACGTGACTTATATCAACCAATGACTCGACACGAGAAAACATTCTTGGAATTAATTCTAACCCCCTATAAGGTACATTCATTTCTTTCCTGAAGATCTAGTGGTCCGGGCTGTTCAAAGCCCGATGAAGCTAACCCAGGATTAGTGAGAATTTTGATTCCAGGTTTGTAACTTTTCGGTGAGGTTTTCTGTTTGTAATGTTTGTCCTTCAGTTTTGAGTCTGAACAATCTCAAACTACACAAAAAATCAGCAGTAAAAAATATTTTTATACAATAAAAATTAATACTCCTGTTAACTCTTAAACCTGAGTTAGAGTAACCAAGCTTTCAAACAACACGGCCCTGAGAAAAGGTCACAAAATTCTTGAATAGCGGTAGACCTTTTTGTAATAAACACGTTGTTTTTCGGCCCAAGCTGAATATTATTATTTTTCTGCCGATTTTATGGGCTGAAATATTCTTATGAATATTCCTAGATTATAGCTTATGACATTTCTGTTAAAGGATGTATATTGGGGTATCAATTACGTGTTTGGTGCCTAGAAGGCGTTGAAGTCATTTAGGTGCCAGACTACAATTAAGCAATTAAGCCTGATATGAAACAAAAAATTTTTGCAGACATATTTATATTAGCATCGAACATACGGCTAGAGCTGTTTTTGTTGTTTTTTGGCTGTACATGTTTCGCCGTTTAAAGAAAAAAAACCATATAATTGAATAGTAATTACAAAGTTTCAACACAACTGAAACTATATTCTTTTCAAAATCTCAGTCTGAGGTTTATTCTTAAAATATGCTTAGAAAATTTTGCAAATTTCAGAGTGTACATCTAATTAGCTAAAAATAAAGATATAGGACAACTTTCACAACGAAAAGTGTTTTATTTTATGTAAAGCATCGAAACAGTTTCTAATTCTAGAATAAATTTTACACATAGTTATCAAGGACGCTAGCAATATTGGTGGCAAATATTGCTCACCTCTCAGGATTGAACGCGATTACTGTTTGACAAGTATTTCATATCTGGCTAACTTATTAAAACATTTTCATATTTCTTTAAAATTGACAAGATTATGTGTGTTTTGTTGATTTTTAGGCCCGTCCACTCTACGCAAGAGAAATTTGAAAACGGTGTTTTCACTCTGAAAATTAAAACGCATCAAATGTTTTCCGTTCACACAACACCGGAGAAATTTGTAAACGCAACAATCAACTGTCATTTTGGATTTGTGTTTAAGGAAAATTCGGGCAATCATAGATTGGTACCGTGACTTAATCGTTTACGAAAAGCTCCGTTTTCAAAATGTTCTCCGTCCACACTAAAACCCAAAGCTGGCGTTTTAAATTCCTCTGATTTGAAGAGCGTTTTCGAAAAGCTCCATTTTCGTGACGGATTACGTAGAAATATAGCTGCGATTTCAAATTTCTCAGGCGTAGTTTGGGCGGAGCCTCATACGCGAGGACACTTTGTGATGCCAGTTACAAAGCGCGTGCCTGCATAAGCTAACCAAACGTTCAATCCGGGACTGATCTACTGAAGAGAAAAATTATTTAACTATCAATAGTGCCAGATCGTTTAGTGCAAAGTCAGTAAGCGGACAAATCATCCTTGTTGTTAGCGTGTCAGTATAAACTTACATTTATCATTCTTAGTTTAATAGAACAAGTTTGAAAATCAAATTTTCACCGTCAGAGGGGAAGAAATTCGTGTGCCAGTTTTTACTATTTAGTTTACATTGAGCTTAGTTTTACATTACCTTTACATAACTGAATAAAATACTTTCAAAACATATTAAATGGTTGAAAATGGCACTTTTTGCCTCATAAAGTCTGCTGATTTTTTTTTTGTCTGTTCTGTTATCCCATGTTTCTTCTTGTCTCAATTCTTTCAAGTTTACAAAAATCTTAATGTGCTACTCGTATTTCACAGAAGAATGAAAAATTCCTCAAATTATGTCAATTTCAGTGAATAAAAGCTCGCGAGAAAGTTCGTCTTTTGGCCTTGGTTCATTTTTGAATCACCTTGAGCAATGAATAATTTTATCCAAAGTAAAAACTAATCAGAATTGCAAAAGAAGTCGAGAGCATCAAGCACAAATAATGAATTTTGCTAATTCGAACTCTGTTTACATTGTTTTAAATACAGTGGATTAACGTAAGTTCTAACTAGTGTAAAAAAAATCTCGCACCCAACAACTGCAAAGCTTTACTGAAACACCAAACACCAATCATGTCAACAGTGATTTAAGACTAACTTTACCACGGTCAGTGGCAAGGTGAAAGTGGTCATGCGCACTGAAAACTAGCTTGAACATTACTTTTTATTCTCTCGTTTACTCGATGTCTGAATGCAACGGAGTTTCCGCTCGGAAAATTTGCTTGCGAATGTTCAAATTGCGGCTATTTACAAACTTATCCTATAACTCTGTGTAAGTTGGTTTTGAAGCTTAAAGCCAGCTGGCGTTTCAGGGAGCATTTTCTTTAATCGCCTGGACATTACCCCCATTCGATCTCACGCCATTTTTGAGTTATTTGTCTCACTTTAGCCTCACCCCAAATGCTTTTTAGCTCACGAGAGATTTTGCACTCCTGTGTGTGAACAAGCACGGGAACAAAAGGCCTTTTCATCTAGAAAACTAACATGCAAAAATTAATTTTTGTTCTCTCTTACTACGTAACTGGATTGTCGCTTTTGTTAAAACCAGAGAACCATTTCGATACATTCCCGTCTGGCTCCAGCAAGCTGGAAACTTTGGTTTTGATCAGACCAACCATGGAATTGTCTCTTTCCATTTCTTGTTCTCGTTCGTCTTCTTCGTCATCATCGCCAAGTGTGAACACAACCGGTGGCTTCTCTCGGGTATCCCGCACGTCCCGCGAGTCCCGTGAAAATAGTGACCCGACATTTGGGAGAAGTGATTTTCCTAGACTCGCTTTACTTTTGCTCTGTGGTTTAGTTCCGTTTGGAATTCCTCCTTTACTCTTCCCACGCCTCAAATCTGGCACAGAGGTATTGAACGAAGTGAAGAAGTCGTCTTTCGCCCTCAACGAACTTTTCCAGCTATTCCTCCTCTCGTACTCTTCATCGTCCCAAAAGTCAAGCGTTGATTGGCTAGAGTAGCTGTTAGAGCCCAGTGCGCTGTAAGATGGTTTGCCGCGCGGCACACGGCCATTGGTGTACTGGTGCGGATTTGTGTAGTCTTGGTACTTGACCTCGATCAGAGGAAAACTTTCTATGCCCAGGCCACCCCGACTCTTGACGGCCGAGACGTGATTCCAAATGGGCGTCGACTTGGTGATACAGGGCGTGTGTTCATCATCAAAATCTGTGTCAAAAATCGATTTTTCGTGGTCGAACTTATCTTCAAGGCCTTGCTCACTGGGTGCGTCAAACAGAGAATCAGGGTATTCGTCAAAGTCGCTCTCCCTAGAAGCTCTTCTATTACTCTTCCGCTCACCTTCGCCGAAATCATAATCATAGTTATCAAAGTGTTCTTGAGTTCTCTGGTGATAATCAGAACTTATGCTATGGCGGCGGCCTTGGGAAAGAATTCTTTGTTGATTATCAGAGGTGGAACTGTGTCGGCGAGCTGGGATATACTGGGAGAGTTCATACTCTGACGCGTTACTTTGACGACAAATAGACTGCCGATGGACAGAACCGTCGTCTCTCGTGAAATCGGGACGCCTTCGTACGTCTTCGTAACGTTGTCGCTCACTTCGTACATCTTCGTATTCTCGAGGCTTGTAAATGTACGATTCGCTGTCATCAGAATCATCGAAGCTAGTTTTCTGACATTCTTCACTGTTCTCGGAATCTTTCTTGTCGTCGCTTTGTGCGCCTATGGATATGTTCAACATAGATTTCCCAAAATCTCGTAGCTTATTTGAAAGAGAAGGCAGCGTTGTTTGCCCGGCTGATGTTGCCCCCACTGATTCGTTTGTTGGTGCAGAAATGTTAAGCATAGACTTTCCCAAATCTTTCAGTTTCGACGATAAACTTAGCCCAGAAGTTGAGCTTTCGCCGAAAGGTTTTGTTGCCTCTTGTCTCTCCGCAGTTTCCGCTTGGGAAATGTTCAACATTGACTTAACACCTTTCAGTTTTGTAGAAATGTTTCCTGCGATGTCGGAAAAATTCATGTCGAGTACCGCATTCAACATGGACGGCTCTTCCTCGTCATTGTTCCTGTACGTGTAATAAACAGGAATGTCCAGGGGGGGTCGCGCTGTGTCGTCGCCATCATCATCCCACATGGCTCGGACGTTGAACGATGCTCTGTCCTTTACGTTGAAAGGAAATTTGAACGGGTTATTTTGATTGGCAGAATTTTTGGTTCTGTCTGTTGCCGCCGCCGTTCCTTGCCTGGGGTGACCTCCTGTCGCGTTTGGTACTGTCAAATGTTTACTCGAGGGACTACCATTTGGAATATTCGCCTTTCCACCATGATCTTTCCCGTCCTCTCCTACGCCGTCTTCCTTAGAGTTATTAGATACTGACAGCATCGAGGGGTAACGGTTGTTAAAATGTACAGTGTGCGAAGTGAAGTCCATTGTACCGTCTTCGTTTCTTCGCCGCAGCGTTCGAGGTGTTCTCTTCTCTTGGACAACAGGGCGTTTAGTTTTGCTCCTTTTCACTAAACAAGAAATAGTAACCGGGATTCCTACCACAGAGAGAAGAATAGCAACAGGTATAAAATGTGCCAACCAACCCCATTGAAAAGGAGGGTCTGGTCCGAACAATTTGGGATCGCAGGCTCCAAAGAATTTGAAGTGCGCACTTTCGATTGGAAATCTTGTAGTGAGCGCATTTTGAAACTTCTGCTCAATGACGTTTGTTTCTTCGTCAAGTATCCTCGATCTAAGCTTGCTGTAAGTGTCTTCATTACAAGGAGAATAAGGAATATTCGCAAATACAATAGTCATATTTCTCGATGCTTTGTTAAACGACTTGACCAAGATTTTGGCTGGTTTTTCGTTGAAACAATAGCGTGCCAACTTCGTGGCGAAGTCAATTCTCATTTCCACGTTTGTCATAAACCGCTGAAAATTTGTTCCTGTAGTTAAAATCAATTCATGGCTGTACTCAATGCCGTCCTCTTTCACACGAAGCTTGAAAATAATTTCATATTTCAAATCTCCTTTAACGCTGTCGACAACGACTTTATAAGTGAAGGTGCCCACGTTGCCTGGAAGAGGAAAGCCATAAACCTCCCGACTTTTTGCATCAAACTGTACCCACGAGGTTTGAAGAATCTTTCCATTGTTAGATGTCTTCATTGTAAAGCGAGGGTTTTTAATTTCACCGTTCACAGCATCAATAGTCTGTTGAGGGATAGGAATTCGGAATGCTCGCCCAACATGCGCCGTGCCTTGGAAAACGTTTGGCGTTAATTTTGTTGTGGCAAGAGTAGAACGACTTGGGCCGGTGGAACTGGAGCTAACGGAAGATGGCTTCTCGGTTGAGTTTATGGACACCAGCGAAAAAAACACCTTGAGAACCGTAAGTGCTTTTGACATTGGAGAAGAGACTTCTCTGCTTCATGAGAGCGGCGGACTTAAGCTCTGTTCAATACTGGCCGCTGCTCACGGGTTGATACAGCCAAACAAAACTTTAACTGGCAATGTGTCGAGACACACCTGAAAGGGGAAAAAATAGCTTAATTTTAATATCTGATAAGTTGACACACGGACGGAACTAATAGCTTTTGTGTAACTCTAACCATTAACCAAAACACAAATTGTTTGATGCCTAAAAGACGGAATATTGACAGAAACAGATTTAAGATTATAAAGCGAGGTGGATAACTATAAGTTTTATCTGTTTAACGAAGATTAAAGTAGATAACAGCACTTTTCAATTGTATGATTGAGGGGAAGCAAGTTTTCAGATTTAAGTTAAAGTGTTGCGCTTAAGATCGGAGAATTATACGCAGTTCCAGAACTTATATCAAATACATGTCTCGCTACTACTTTGAGGAATTTTTCGGCAGTTTGTAAAAGTACTGTGAAAATGTTTTCGATTTTTTCTAAACAGGAGTGCCTCAAAAACATGACCGACGCATATTGGAAAATATATCAAGTCTAGAATGAAAACGTTCTGTAACCGCAATTTCATGATTTGTTCTCTTGTTGTTGTTGTGGCTTTTATAAAAGCCTTAAACGACTTGGGTGTACTTTGTGGCTTCAAAACAAGCTTTTTCAAATACACAAAACAGGTATACAATAAACTAGTTCACCATGGTAAATTTAACCTCTCTGGAACCTTGCCTTGATAGTCAAGCGCACAACACGTTCTTTTGGGATGCAGAACTGCGGTTGATGGAAAAATATATGTAAATCTTTGAAAATTTGCACTACTGCTAAATGAAGTTTGAGCATTTCTCAGTTCACAAAATTGTTCGGGCTCCAGTTTGGCACATTTCTCCAAGTATTAAATTTTCCTGTGCATTGCAGCTGGCAGTTGACGTCATCGAGGCATGTTTGTACTTTAGGTAAGAAATTAACTGGTGGGAATCCAATCACAGATATTATTCGCGTCTTTAGTCCTGGGAAAAAATAAAAGCAGGCCTTAGACACGAATCAAAACATCGTTATAATGCTGTGTAGCTATGTGGAGCCTGCAAATTTAGAGATTTGGGAGTTTCAAACTTGAAGCGCAGTCTTGTGCAGCTCTTTACCAAACTTGAATTCTAGATTGTTTGTTGTTTGATAAATCTTTTGCATTAATTCGACGAAGTCTTTTGTTTACTAGAGAATAATCTCTTCAGAATAATCTATTTTGCATATAACAACTAATTTTCACAGTGTAAAGTGTGGAATTAAACAAAAGTGTCTTAAAATAGCTGAAAATATCTGAAATAAGTTTATCTCAATGTCGTTGAGATGGACAATTTTAGAAGAAAAACACACATTAAATTTTCGCATTATATGCGTAATAATTCATCACTAAAATGATTTGGAAAACACTGCAGGATTCGTTACACTATAAATCAAATTACCTTGGTCATAATCGGTTTCACAGGCTTATAAACATACCAATAGAAACTTTAAACTTCCATAGGAAAATTCTCTTATACGGAAGACGGATTCGATGGCTTTTGTGAACGGCAAATTTTCTTTTTCATTTGTCTGAATTTTTTTGTGATCGCGCTTTAAGCAGATGTTTCAGTTACTCGCTAAACAAGGCAACGCTAAATATGACCGTAATTGCATTCCTGTTGTGTACAGTACAAGATTTCTGTTTACGTCGTAAAATTAATACCATTTGCACATATTTTGGAAGAAATTTACACCACGAAAACTCTTGTAAACCTTTACAACGTCAAAAAAATCATGCGTAATTTCCATACTTCGCATCAGATCTGACAGATTTAACATTTGTAAAATAACGACGCTTTCTTTGCTAATTCCGGTGTACTTTAAACCCTCTTTTATACAGTTTGAAAACAGTAGATTTCTTTAAAAAATGTGATGTCAACATAGAAAACTGTGTTTGATCATGCAAAGTCCCTTAAAGAGACTGTTGACGAACTCTTGAATAGCAGAAAAGATAAAAATTTCCCATACTGATGGCACCTGCTCTTTAGAACAATTATGCAGCATTTCAATGGAATTTGTACCTCTGTGTTAGACGATTCCATAAACGATCTTGTTATGTAAAACTCTATTGCGGCAAGACAACCTCTCCCTGACTCAGTGAAGCTCTTAGATAGAGCGTACCTAGTTCGAAGCGTCATTAAAGAGCCATTTTCTTACAGATCACGCCGGGATTCCTTCGCTAGGAAAAAAAGTATTGAATAATTTAGGCCATGAACAAAACTTAATTACACCCCGTCTGTACACATGTCTATAATTGTTACCCGTTCTAACAGAAATATGAAAATTTAATCATCTGCAATTTGATCGCCCACTTTCTACGCATGCGCTGAACACAGCATGAGGTTAATAAAGCACGGGCATGTATTGTCGGGCCCAGAGCTCTACTCTGTCAAGGACGATCGCGTCTTGCGATCTGGGTCGAGACTATGCTTCTTTGCTGTTACGTTACGTAATTTTAACACTCTACACAAAAAAGTTTATTCAGTTTGTCTTTCGATTAGCGCTAGCAGTTAGTTTACAAGACCGATTATCACGAGCATGCACGCTTGATAATTTTAGCTGGGCGAAATTAATATTCATATTACAAGAAATTAGTTGCCAAATTTCAAAAGCTCTATTTGTAACTTTTTTTATACCGAGTTAAAATAACCCCTCTGTATTCAGAAGAGTGTTACGAAAAATTCCATCTGGTAATTATAGGCTTCCAAAATCAACTCCACCAAACAAGCGTTATGAGCAAAATAAACCCAAGTGTTATTTTAGGAATCATTAAATATTATATCATAAAGATCTCTTATTCCTTTTTTCTCCTAGTTGTTAAATTTACTAGTTATCATTTTCGTTTAGTAGCAGGTGTGCAAAAGCAGCTTATTATTGCCATGACGACCACCGTAAATAAGTTTTTATTTAGCGTTGTTCGTGATTATTTCATCTCCAGCTAGAATTTACAGGACAACGTTGGTTGCATCTTTCAAGAAATATCTGCTTCTAAAAGTCTAATCTAGGTAAGGAAAATTTAATACTTCAGCAGCACATCAGTTATCTGGAATCTAGACTTTCCGCTTTAAAACATATCTTGGAATTGTACGCAATGTTTTCTAGCATTGAATTTTATCTTTGTTTAGATTCGTTCTCAGTTAGTTGTTTCAGTAACGAACTAAACTGTTTGGCAGAAGTTGATTCCGATAGCATGTTTTGCATTTTATTCGACGGTAATATCATTCCTTAAATCTCATGTTAGGTCTTTTATTTATTGCTGGCTAAGAATAAACTTCAACGGCAATTTTTTAGCGAGCTGCAATATTGTTAACAGGTGGTATTTAAACTGTCACATTCGGTGTTATCTGAAGACAACAATTGTAGCCGCTATTCTACGGAGGAGAAAAACCCACAAAGAAAAACATTGACGTTTGTAAAGGATACACTGTCTCCTATTCAAAGAAGCTTAAAACTGAGTTTATGGTGAAAAGATAAGCAAAGACAAACGACAGGAACCTGTTTGGACGTGAGTACAGCTAAAAATGACAACGGAGAAAGGAAATGGATTTTAATGTCGACCTGATGCTCAGGGATTCGTTAAAAGGTTTACAAACCTCTGCACGGAATTCCGTAAATAATTACTTTCTGTAGTTAATTTTGTAGACTCTGACGTAGTGCTGGTTTTATTCAGGTTTTCTAACATAATTTGAAAGATTTCACCGTAGCTATCATTTCACTAACAGTCACAAATTTTGAACCGAAATACGCAGAGGCAATACGCAGGTCTTTATCCAACATTAAAGTGAAATTCTTATGTAGGTGTAAGGAAGGAAAATTATTTTTCGAAAACGGTAGAAAAAAAAAATAACTGTAAAAAACCACACTGCATAGAAACAAAAACTGTCGGGCGAATAAAGAGAAAAATTGACATTATTTTTCATGTTCCCGTTAAGTATTTCGTTTTAGTTTCACCCTCATTGATAACAAATCTCTCTGGCGTGAAACATTGATCTTTGCATTCAATATGATTCGATGATTTAAAAACAGTCAACGCAAACAGACACCTTATGACATCTCTTAGAAATTTTTCTCTATTTGTGGAGTGAAAATCAATTTACCCAGAGCGGGCGGATTTAATGTAGACGGCTATTTCAACACTAGTTTACTCAGACATCGCCGTAAGCGTTTTATTTAATAATCTGTCTATTGTTTCAGAGCTTTTGTTTCTAATAAACAAAAGCTTAAACGGAACGTAAAATTATGCCACTGATTATCAGTAGCAATCAACACAACTCTTATAACTCAGCACGTCTTTGCCGCGCTAAAACATCAAGTTTTTGTGCCATGTCCGTGGATGTCGAATTGTGGCGAGAAGAGTTAGATTTTCCTGCAACAGCTTTGCTGCGTGAGTACATATACTTTCTTTTATTCAGGAAATTGTTCAAGACTCGAAAATCTTTGTTCGCCAAGAAGTCAGATAAACAAACGTGTGAAACCATTTAACGTTTGATAGCTTCATCTGTACCTATTACTCTTACACTGCAGAGAATTTGTACAATTTGCTGGGATTTGGGGCGTAAGGTCGCCAATAGTGCTATTGTCTGTCTCAAAATGATAGCATTCTCAATGTCCAATTTGTATTTTATTTTTAAAGTGGCTTTACTATACACATTGATGTCTTCTATTGCACGGGTTTACAGTCCAGATATAGCCGGATTTTCGAAGGGTCCAGGGGCTATTTTGTAAATTGTTTATCACCTGCTATTATACAAACGGTGCGCCTCAAATCAAGACATGCAAACAGCAAAAGAGGTGCTACAAAGAACGAAATATCTAACTTTTACTGCGTGTGCAATGGACAATTAGATACCAAAATATTTCTCCATGTCTGGCATGAACAGTTTATACAAATAAAGCTTGTCGCTAGCTTTTTCCGTTTTGACAATTTTACCCAGAAATCTGCCCTATTCCAAAAACGATTTCAACATTTGAGAATCTCCTGATAGTTACATGCAATTGTGCGGTTATTCCTTGTATCAAACAAATTTACGCTTGATTTTCCCACTGAAGTATAAAACCAACATAATTCAGATTCGAAAAGTTATGCAAATGTTACACGATGAATGCCTCCGGTCTATTGTTTTGAGCCTAAGTTTTGAAGTGTTTTGCAAAACCTGTTCTGAGCT